>Ga0209305_1000038_pt1 | contig 91709 bp, 86 predicted proteins | sample COGITO_mtgs_1103_FD_184792 | JGI IMG/M metagenome (GOLD analysis project Ga0209305, IMG submission 184792) | Pelagic marine microbial communities from North Sea - COGITO_mtgs_110321 (SPAdes) (version 2) | ecosystem: Environmental > Aquatic > Marine > Epipelagic ...
ATATTACTGAAATGAAAGATAAAGCCGATGATGCTGAAGAATGGGATGGTGTACCGGATAAGTTGCAATACTTAGAAAAGTAGTTTGATCGCCATATTACTCGATGCCTTTCTTTAACAACGAACCTTGTATTAAAGCTAGGCGCATAAAAAAGGGCTACTTTCCGTAGCCCCTTTAGCACCCCAAACTTAGTGACTTATGCGTCACCAAAAATTGTACTCGCATTCAAACCTTGGCCTTCCATAATTTCACGTAGACGCTTTAATGCTTCAACCTGAATCTGGCGCACACGTTCACGCGTTAAACCAATCTCACGGCCAACTTCTTCCAAAGTGCTTGTCTCATAACCGCGAAGCCCAAAACGACGGGACACAACCTCACGCTGCTTCTCAGTTAACTCATCCAACCAATCGGAAAGACTACCGGTAATATCGTTATTTTGAAGAGTTGTACAAGGATCTGCGCTGCGGTCATCAGCAACGGTATCCAATAGGCATTTATCGGAGTTTGGTCCAAGAGGCGTATCGACAGAGGTCACACGCTCATTTAACGCCAACATACGCTTAACGTCAGCAACTGGGCGATCTAATAGGTCTGCAATTTCTTCTGCTGAGGGTTCATGGTCTAATTTCTGTGCCAGCTCACGAGCAGCACGCAAATACACATTAAGTTCTTTCACCACGTGAATCGGTAAACGAATGGTGCGGGTTTGGTTCATGATGGCACGTTCAATCGTCTGACGAATCCACCAAGTAGCGTAGGTAGAAAAACGGAAGCCACGCTCAGGATCAAACTTCTCTACGGCGCGAATCAAGCCTAAGTTGCCTTCTTCAATCAAATCTAATAGTGATAAACCACGATTGACATAACGACGTGAAATTTTCACTACTAAGCGCAAGTTACTTTCAATCATGCGCTTACGACCTTTCTCGTCGCCTTTACGGGCTAGACGAGCAAAGTGCACTTCTTCTTCTGGAGACAAAAGTGGCGAGAAGCCAATTTCATTTAAATAAAGTTGCGTTGCATCTAAGGCTTTGGCGGCACTTGGCTCAGCGATAAATCGCTCTTGTGAAGCCTTGCTTGTTCGCTCGACAGGCGCTGCTGGTTTTTTTGCTTTCGCTTTCGTCGGTGCTTCAATTACGTCATCGAAGGTTTCTGCACTGATTTCTTGTTGAGCTGCCATGTCTCGTCCCGCCTTTTTATTTCGTTCTGATTGTTTCCGTTATGATTCAGTTTTCATACCAGAACGATTGATTAAACTTCATCCTCCTCCAGAGTGCCATTTCGGCAAAAACTGAAGGGGGTCTACTGGTCTGCCATTTCGACGAATCTCAAAGTGGAGTTTCACTCGATTCGTCCCAGTAGATCCTATTTCGGCAATTATCTGCCCCGCTTTAATTTTTTCTTTCTCGCGGACCAAAATGCGGCTTGTATGGGCGTATGCACTGAGGAATTTTGCATCGTGTTTTATGATCACTAAATTGCCATAACCACGAAGTCCCTTCCCTGCATAAACGACCGTCCCTGCCGCAGCTGCATTTACAGATTCCCCCAATTTACCGGCGATATCAATACCCTTGTTTTGTGAATCATTGGCTAAAAAGCGCTCTATAACCTTACCTTTAGCAGGCCATCTCCACCCCTTTTGGGTACCTAATGACGGTTTAACTGGCGTATTAAGACGGGTTGTTACTGTACGATTAGCAGCCTTTTCCTTCTTAGGTCTCCATTTCGACGATTTTCCGGCACTGCTAATAATTGCTGATTTTTTAACCTGTGGAGGACTTACTATGTCAATTTTCTGCCCTGCATAGATGGTGTAAGGTTTAACGATTGAGTTAGTGTTAGCTAACTCGCGATAATCCCACCCATATGTCCATGCAATGGAGAACAAAGTGTCACCTTTTTCCACTATATGAAAACCCGTCGCCTTTTTACTTTTACTGAACTTCTCTTCAGTTGATATGAATTCGCGACTACTTAGACAACCTGTCATAACTACACAAATTGCGATGATTGATACATAAGTTGCAGTCTGAAACATTTGGTTTCGAAAGTTATTTTTTTGACACATATAAATGACAGCTTTATGCCTTTTGCAAATGCATGTAATTGTTTTAATGAATGTTATTAAAACACTTCTATATATTCTTTTTTAATCTAAAAACAACATAATAAATCGTTCTAATTTTGTAACTAGCACTAACATTTAGGCGTTTAACGTCTAGAGCAGCGGAAAAACATTTCCGCTTCTGGCAAGACGCCTACCTATATTAGCCCTTATTCAGTCATTGCCGGGATGATTAGAGATTTTTTCTAACAAGAAAACACAACCAAATCCGATGCAGGCCATTAGACAAGCCCACATTATCTGATCATTATTCACCCATTCAGGCAAGCGATTGAGCTGTTCAAAAGGCACTTCGAGCCCTTTGCTGTTTAAACGGAAGCTAATAGTTTCTTTCCAGGGCCACACTTTTAACAGAGCCCCCAACATAAACCCAGTCAATAAGCTGAACATCAGATCCTGATAGTGATGTAATAACCAGCTTAATAAACGCGAAAACAACATCAATCCAAGCACAGCACCCAAGGCAAAAATCAGCATTATATCCAGCTGTAGGCCTTTTACCGCGGCTAACACAGGCGCATACAAGCCCATTAACAAGAGAATGAAGCTGCCGGAGATACCCGGTAATATCATTGCGCAGATGGCAATACTGCCAGCAAAGAAGATATTTAAGTAGCTAGCTTCAATGCCGGACGGGCTGGCAATGCTAATAAAGCCCGCACAGAGAGCCCCTATTAATAGTGCAATATAGGTTTTTCCTTGCCACAATTTGATTTGCTTAGCCATGTGCAGGCTTGATGCGAGGATCAAACCAAAGAAAAAAGACCATAATAAAATAGCGTGATGGTCTAATAAATAGTGGATAACTTTCGCTAACGTTAAAATAGCGCTCAAGATACCCAATAATAATACCAATAAAAAAGTGCCGTTGATTGCCTGCCAAGCAGCTTTCGGACCTTGTTTAAACAATATGATTAGCGCATTTATATTAACGGACTTAATAGAATCCAATAGTTCGGTATAAATTCCGGTAATAAAAGCAATCGTGCCACCCGATACCCCCGGCACAACATCAGCACTGCCCATGGCAATGCCTTTTAAATACAACCATAAATATTTCATTCTGATTCCTTACTAATATTAATCACTAAGCCTGTGCTAAAAAAAAACCTGCAATTGCAGGTTTTCATCTTTTAATTCAATTTATTCATAGGTTTGGTGCTCTTGTCATTAAACACAGCGAACCAAGCCGATTAAGATTTTTTAATTCCCGTTAAAAAAGGCACAAAATTCACCTCTTCTAATACAGTTCTCTGCCACTGATCACCATTACGAGTCACCAATACCAAGGATTGATTTTCACCCCCTACCGGTAAAATCATACGGCCACCCTCCGTCATCTGATCTAAAAGACCCTGTGGTATCTTTTCTGGTGCAGCTGCAGCAATAATACCGTCATAAGGACCTGACTGCTCCCACCCCCAATGTCCATCAGAAAGCTTAAAGCTGACATTATTCAATCTTAATTGACGGATACGTTGCTTAGCTTTATTCAACAATGGCTCAATGCGTTCGACACTATAAAGTCTTTTTACCAGGGGGGCCAAAATAGCCGTTTGATAACCTGACCCCGTACCGACTTCCAACACATTGTTTAATGGGCCTGCAGCCAATAATAGCTCGGTCATTTTAGCAACGATATAAGGTTGGCTAATGGTTTGACCATTACCAATAGGCAAAGAGGTATCTTCGTAAGCACGATGCGCTAGCGCTTCATCAATAAATATATGGCGCGGAGTTGAAGCCATCACGTCTAATACTTGTTGATTTTCAATGCCGCGCTCGCGTAATCTCTGTATTAAGCGATTACGCGTACGCTGAGAGGTCATCCCTATGCCAGCTAATTGCTGATCATTCACCTGTAAATCCTTGTAAAATCATCCGCTACCTAATTCTTTATTTATCGATTCGAAACTCTTCTGAGCAGAATATTAAATACCCGTTAGCTGGGATAAGCATTCTAATGCATTTCCATGAGTCATATCTGCTTGAATTGGCGTAATACTGACTTTCCCTTGCTCAATAGCATAAAAGTCGGTGCCTTCGCCCGCATCAGCACCTTCACCTGCCGCCGATATCCAATAACATTCTTTGCCGCGAGGATTGGTTGTTAGCACAGGGTTGTCGGAACGCATTCTATGACCTAGGCGTGTAACTTCTATTCCTTTTAATTGTTCGAACGGAACGTCTGGCACATTAATATTAATAATCGTTCGCTCGGGCAGCGATAGGGCTTCTATTTGTGGCAGCAAAGAGACCAATACCTTAGCGGCCGTAGCAAAGTGTGTTTTGCCAACCAGCGAAATCGCAATCGGGGCTTTATCTAAAAAGCGCCCTTCCATCGCAGCGGCAACGGTGCCAGAGTAAATAACATCGTCACCTAGATTTGCGCCTGAATTAATACCTGCAATAACACGTTCTATGGCGAACTCGTCGCCACGATACAAAGCATTTAAACCTAGGTGTACACAGTCTGTCGGAGTACCATTAATCGCAATAAAGCCATTATCTAAATACAAAGGATGCAAAGGTCGATCAAGTGTTAGCGAGTTAGAAACCCCACTGCGATCTCGGTCGGGTGCGATAACATGGCACTCAAAACCTGCTTCTTTTAGAGAGCGCGCTAGTTGAGCCAACCCAGGAGCGTGAGCACCATCATCATTGGATAAGAGAAAGGCCATTATTTACTCTCTTCTTGATTGTGCGTTTCTTTTATCTGCTTTTCACTCTCCAACTCGCCTTCAGGCTTGCTTTGGTTGTAAACAAAAGGAGTTTCTTCATAGCGCTCAGGCTCTTCAACCTGCATGAATTCTTGTAATACTGAAGTAGCGTAATGACCTGAAGCCAATGCAAAGCTGATATTCAAGTCAGCAGAACTGTCTGAATTTTCTAGCCACTGCCATTGCATATTTTCAATGCTCGACACAATTTCACGACGCTCTTGATTTAGACCTGCGTGCTCCATACCATTACATAGATCTTGTAAAGGCTCTGAGATCGCCTGCTCAAGCGCTAAGGTTTCAGTGTGTGAATTTAAACGTCCACGACCCCACATCGGCGCGGTGGCTTTATTAGCATCTTGAGTTTCGTTAGCTGAGACATCTATATCCCCAGCCATTGCTTGACCCCAAAGACCTTGTTCAATGCGTGCCGCTAAAACCTGATTAAAAATGTAAGAACGTGCCGCAGATAAATATATACCTTTCTTTTGGCGGTTCTTTTCTCGACGTTGGCCCGTTAACATAGCCAGCGCCTGATCCATATTGCCACCACCGCGGCCAAAACGCTGTAGACCAAAATAATTCGGCACGCCGTTTAGTTTTATTTTTTGCAGGTTATTTTCAATCGTTTCCTGCAAGCTAGCCGCATCAGTCGCGGGTAAGGAATCAGAAGTTTCTGAAGACTTAATGTTCCGTAATACAATATTAAAACGATTACCAATCAGATCACCACGACGTAACTTTTTGGTATGACGGGTTTGCACGAGTATTTCAATATCTTCTTCTGGAAAGGGGCGTGCTTCTAATACTCTTTCAATTTTCGGTGCATAGATACTGAACCATTGCGTGGTCACCGCGTAGCGATCTTTTTGCCCTGCGTAGCTAACGTCATGCTCTTTAACGCCAAACTCTTCAGATAATAACCGCGCAACCCAATGTGTATTCACTTCACGTTTTTTAATATGAAGATAAATATGTTCACCCTCGCCTTTAGGTGACATCAGTGGAATTTCATCAACCTGAAAATCTTCTGGCGTAAGTTTTAAAATGCCATGAGCATTTGTTTCAGGGTAGGCTTTTGGCCAATCAAAATTCCACATATTTGTTTCTCAAACTATTGTTTGTAATAATTGTTTTACAGCATTATTTATTAATAACGATTTAGATATTCACTAGCAAGGCAACAGCATGAACAGAGATGCCTTCTTTACGGCCTTCGAAGCCGAGCTTTTCTGTAGTTGTTGCTTTAACGTTTACTTGGTTTAGTGTGCAGTTAAGATCTTCGGCAATTCGCTCACGCATGGTTTCAATATGCGGCGCCATTTTTGGAGCTTGAGCAATAATGGTGATATCAACATTGCCTATTTGATAACCCTGCTCTTTGACTAGTGTCATAACGTGATGTAATAATCCTCGACTATCAGCACCTGAAAATTCTTCATCCGTATCAGGAAAGTGCTTTCCGATATCGCCTAATGCACATGCACCTAATAACCCATCACATAAGGCATGCAAGACGACATCACCATCTGAGTGTGCTATTAGACCTTGGCTATAAGGAATTTTCACGCCTCCTAGGATAATGAAATCACCTTCACCAAATTTATGTACATCAAAACCATGACCAATACGCATCGACATATTCACTATTTTAAAAATTATTTAAATAAAACTCAGCTAACGTTAAATCTTCTGGTCGCGTTATTTTCAAGTTATCACTGCGCCCATCAACCAACTTAGGTTTTGCACCGCCATATTCCATCGCAGAGGCCTCGTCTGTCACTTCAAAACCATCGGCAAGCGCAACCTGTAAATTATCAAGCAAGGAGTTTAACGGAAACATCTGTGGAGTCAGTGCGTGCCACAGCTGTTCTCGATTGACCGTATGATCAATCACGCTGCAAACTTTACTCTTTGTCATCGATGTACTTTCAGTAATACCACCGCGTTTCATAGTATCTCGAACAGGGGCCGCTAAAATACCACCGTCTGGGTAATCCTCTACCGCTGAAAATAACGCATCTAAATCATGATAAGACAAACAAGGTCGAGCAACGTCATGCACAGCAACCCAAGACGGATCAGAGTCTTTCTTTTTTTCACTGTTTTCAAATTGGCTGATAGCGATTAAAGCATTCAACACTGAATAACAACGTTCACTGCCACCATAAACAACCAAAATTCGCTCATGCTTATCATAACCGCGCGCAGTACTTATTTCTTGCCAATAAGGATCACCCTTCGTGACGACTACAATCGCTTTATAGAATCCAGCACTAGCAATATTTGAATGTTTAAAATACGGGTAACTAAGAAGATGATCTAACGTGAACTCGATGACCGTTTTAGTCACCCCTTTTACTGTCATTGACAAATACTGTTTTGGACGATCGGCTTGCATACGTGATCCTATGCCCGCTGCCGGTAAAACTAACCATGTATCAATTAAACTGGAGGACATTTGATTACCGTACTATTGTGTTTTATCAAGAATCAGATAAAAACTCTCATCTTTACCAATAAAGCCTAAATCTTCACGGGCCTTCTCTTCGATCAATTCATCACTGCGATGAAGATCATCCACCTCTGCACGCAACCAATCATTACGCACTTGCTGAGCCGCAATGTCTTGCTCAAGCTCAGTCATTTGATGCTGCAGCTGCCAGCTTGCAGCGACCCCAGTATCATCCCACCAAAAACGGTATTGCAAAACGAGAATTAATAACATGGGCACAGACAAGGACAAAATCCATTTTAAAGCCATGTAACCTCCCTTATCCATCATTGTTATTATTGCACTATCTATTTGTGCTGATTATTTATTGTATGACATAAGCAAAAAAGGAAGCGAACTTTTATCGTAATAAAAATCCCACTTCCCTTTTTTATACGTTGAAATCAATCAAGATGTCGAAACAGGCTAATGACTAGCCGCTTACTCATCCGATTATTAGTCAGGAGCTTACTGACCTTTGATTTCTTTCAAACCATTGTAAGGTGCTTTACCTTCCAATTGCTCTTCGATGCGCAATAGACGATTGTACTTAGATACACGGTCAGAGCGGCATAAAGAACCGGTCTTAATCTGGCCAGCACACGTACCAACAGCCAAATCAGCAATCGTAGTATCTTCCGTTTCACCAGAGCGGTGAGAGATAACAACGGTGTAACCTGCGTCTTTTGCCATCTGAATTGCTTCTAGCGTTTCAGTCAAAGAACCGATTTGGTTAAATTTAATCAAGATAGAGTTAGCAACACCTTTTTCGATGCCTTCTTTCAAAATCTTGGTATTGGTTACGAACAAGTCGTCACCTACCAGCTGTACTTTTTTGCCTAGGATATCAGTCTGGTATTTCCAACCATCCCAATCAGACTCGTCCAAACCGTCTTCAATAGAAGCGATTGGGTATAATTCACATAGCTCAGCTAGGTAATCAGAGAACTGGTTAGAAGTGAAAACCTTGCCTTCACCTTTCATGTCATATTTGCCATCAACATAAAATTCAGTCGCGGCACAATCTAGTGCTAGCGTAATGTCTTTACCCAACTCATAACCGGCGTTTGCAACAGCTACTTTAATTGCTGCAAGTGCATCCGCATTAGAGGCTAGGTCAGGAGCGAAACCACCTTCATCACCAACAGAAGTACTCATACCCTGTTCGCTTAATACTTTCTTCAAACTATGGAAGATTTCTGCGCCCGCACGAAGTGCTTCTGCAAAAGAAGGAGCAGAAACTGGCTGAACCATAAATTCTTGGATATCAACGTTGTTATCAGCGTGCTCACCACCATTGATGATGTTCATCATAGGTAATGGCATAGAGTACTGACCAGAAGTACCGTTTAGATCAGCAATGTGCTCATACAACTCAACACCTTTTGCAACAGCAGCGGCTTTAGCAGCAGCCAAAGATACTGCCAAGATTGCGTTAGCGCCCAAGGTTGCTTTGTTTTCAGTGCCGTCTAGTTCAAGCATCTTGCTATCAAGAGCGCGTTGATCTAGAGCATTCATGCCGATTAGAGCAGGTTTGATTACATCGTTTACATTAGCAACGGCTTTTAATACGCCCTTGCCTAAATAACGGCTTTTATCGCCATCACGCAATTCTAACGCTTCGCGAGAACCGGTCGATGCACCAGAAGGAGCGCATGCAGTACCGAAAAAACCACCTTCCAAAGTAACGTCAGCTTCGATGGTAGGGTTACCACGTGAATCCATAACTTCGCGTGCTTTGATATTTATAATGTTAGCCATGTAACTATCTTCTCCGTATTTTAATCTTGATGCGCCGCGGATACTAAAGATCGATCAACACGGCGTACTATTTTATAAAAAATGCTTCAGATTTCTAACGTTAATTCAGTTCTTCTATACGGATGCTTTATGCTCAATCGCCGCATTAATAAAAGCACTGAATAATCCATGTCCGTGACGTGGGGTAGAAGTAAATTCTGGGTGGAACTGACAACCCACAAACCATGGGTGATCAATCACTTCAACAACTTCAACCAAATCGCCATCGATAGAACGACCTGCAATGCGTAAACCGGATTTTTCTAGTTCAGCAATAATAGTGGCATTAACTTCGTAGCGGTGACGATGACGCTCCACTATGATTTCTTTACCGTACGCAATGGCTGTATTCGAGCCTTCTGTTAATCGACACTCTTGTCCGCCCAAGCGCATAGTGCCGCCTAGATCAGAGTTGGTATCACGCACCTCTGTATTACCCGTAGCGTCGGTCCATTCAGTAATTAAACCCACGACTGGATGTGTAGTATCGGCGTCAAACTCGGTAGAATGAGCGTCTTCCCAACCCATAACGTTACGGGCGAATTCAATAACAGCAGACTGCATACCCAAACAAATACCTAAGAAAGGTACCTTGTTTTCACGGGCAAACTGAACGGTTCTGATCTTGCCTTCCACACCACGATGGCCAAAACCACCAGGGACTAGAATGGCGTCTTTACCTTTTAAGATATCAGTGCCTTGGCGCTCAATCACTTCAGCATCGATAAATTGAATATTCACTTTCGCTTTATGATGGATACCCGCGTGATCAACCGCTTCGATCAACGACTTATAAGCATCCAACAATTCCATGTACTTACCAACCATGGCGATATTGACTTGCTTCTCTGGATTCAGCTTGGCATCAATCACGGCATCCCAATCGCTAAGATCCGGTTCATGACAGGTTAAATCAAACTTCTCAACGATCAAATCATCAAGACCGGCTTCGTGTAGCACACCAGGAATTTTGTAAATAGTATCCGCATCTTCCAATGGAATAACCGCACGCTCTTCAACGTTGGTAAACAAAGAGATTTTGCGCAAAGAAGAGGCATCGATTTTATGGTCGCTACGACAGATTAATACATCGGGCTGTAGACCAATAGTGCGCATTTCTTTAACAGAATGCTGAGTAGGCTTAGTCTTAGTCTCGCCTGCAGTCGCAATGTAAGGAACCAGCGTTAAGTGCACAGATAATGCGCGCTTAGAGCCCAGCTCAACTTTCATTTGACGAACCGCTTCAAGGAAAGGTTGTGACTCGATATCACCTACTGTGCCGCCGATTTCAACCAAAGCAACATCAGAACCTTCAGCACCTTCCATTACACGACGTTTAATTTCGTCTGTAATATGAGGAATAACCTGAACCGTACCGCCTAGGTAATCACCACGACGCTCTTTAGCAAGAACATCGGTGTAGATACGACCGGTAGTGAAGTTATTACGACGAGACATCTTAGTATTGATGAAGCGCTCGTAGTGGCCCAAATCTAAGTCAGTCTCAGCACCATCTTCGGTGACGAATACTTCACCATGCTGAAACGGGCTCATCGTGCCCGGATCGACGTTAATATAAGGGTCCAACTTCAGCATGGTGACCTTAAGGCCACGTGCTTCTAGAATTGCGGCTAATGAAGCCGATGCGATGCCTTTTCCTAATGAGGAAACAACACCGCCCGTGACAAAAATAAAACGTGTCATACAGGATCCGGGAACTGGAGAAATGTGTAAAATTACAGAACGCAAGTTTCTGTACAAGATGGCGCTATAGTATACGGATATCGTCCTCTTTGGACAAATGAAACTTGTATCAAATGGTTAAAATGTGCCGAAACTTGTATTATCTGCTCCAGCAAGGATTAACCAGCCTATATTGCCGTGTTTGCGCTCACCTAGTTAATAAACCGTTTATTAAAAGAATCATATGAATCATTCAAGTATCGATAGTGCCAATAAGCAAGGATTTGCTTTCGCCATCGGAGCCGCTCTACTATTTTCTTGTAAGCCCATTATTATTAAGTGGGCTTACAACTATGGCATTGATGTTGTTAATTCGATTAAGCGCACTTTCTTATGCGATTTATATTTTTTTCAGCAAAAAGCACATTGATCGTCTTGGCAGCTTACTGTTCACCTGTATTTCAATGGTCAGTGTCGCTGTGGCGACAATTATTCATACGGGGTTGTTGTACCGTTATTTATGATCAGTGAAGCGGTAAAGCGTATCGGTGCGGCCAACGCAGCTCTAACCGGAACCGTCGCCCGATTATGACCAGTATTATGGCCATCGTATTATTAGGCGAGGTTTTCACTCCTTACCATGGCCTAAGGATGGTATTGGTGATTTTAGGCGTGAGTCGGCTGGGGCCTAAAAAAACAGATTCAATTAAATAATTCCTGCGCCCATAATAGTATTTTATATTTTTGTAAATTTACTCCATTAAGCCATTCCGATAACATACGTTTTTTTAAAGCCATTATGATATGAATTTCCGAACTGATATAAATGGATTGCGCGCAGTAGCCGTAATCGCCGTAGTAATATTTCACTTTAATAAAGACTGGCTGCCTGGCGGTTTTGCAGGTGTTGATGTTTTCTTTGTCATCTCTGGTTTTTTAATGACATCGATTATTATAAAGGGTCTTAAAACCGATAATCTGTCTCTAGTAAATTTTTATTTCGCCAGAGCCAACCGAATAATACCGTCACTTTTTATTCTTTGCATAGCCTGTTTAATTTTCGGCTATTTCTTTTTGATACCCTTCGATTACCAAACTCTCAGCCAACATGTCAAAAGTAGCTCCGGCTTTTTCTCTAACTCAACTTACATGAGCGAAGCTGGTTACTTCGACTCAGCTTCTCATGACAAATGGCTACTACACACTTGGTCGCTGTCAGTTGAATGGCAATTCTATATTATTTACCCCCTCATATTACTCACGGCCAATCGCCTTTTTTCGCTATCTGCGATACCAAAAACAATCATATCATTAGCTGTATTAAGCTTTATTCTTTGCGTTTTAGCATCCGTATACATACCAGAATCCTCTTTTTATTCTTTAACAACCAGAGCCTGGGAAATGCTATTGGGGGGAGTTGTCTTTTTCTATCCGATCATGATTAAACATAACAAACGTATAATATTAAACATTGCTGGAGTAACACTTATAGCTATCAGCTATTTAGTTTTGAATGGTTCAGATGTCTGGCCAGGTACACTAACGATCTTTCCAGTACTTGGCGCCTGCCTTATAATTCTAGCGAATAACAAGCACTCCTTCATTAGTAACAACTTTTTGGTACAAAAGATAGGAACGTACTCCTACTCAATCTACCTATGGCATTGGCCGCTTTATGTCGCACTTAATTACTTCCAATACGAAGGTATTTTTTATTCGACTATCGGAATAATCTTATCCTTTATATTAGGTATGATTTTTTACTACCTTATTGAGAAAAAACTTGTTTTTAATTATAAAAATCTTACGAGATCTCAATACTTTTTCCATCCGACGGTATTATTCACTTTTATAGCATTCACTGCTGCCTCAACTATTCAGCACTACCAAGGGCTACCCGAACGATTCAGTCCTGAATTACAATTATCTTTCTCGCAAATAGCATCAAGCCCTCTTAGAGACAAATGCCACAGTAAGAAAAAAGATTATATTCCGCCTAAACAAGCATGCACTTATTTCGGCGAAAACATTAAATGGGCCGTATTAGGTGATAGTCATACTATTGAGATAGCTTACGCTCTCGCAAAAGCAGTTGAAGAAAACAATGAAGGGATTAAGCATTATAGTTTTTCTGGTTGCGTACCTTCGTATAAACAAGATAAGCATTTTAGCCGCTGTTCAACTTGGACGAACGATGCTGTTGCAGATATCACACATACTAAAAGCATTGAAAACGTTGTCATTAATTATCGATACTCTCGAGCACTTTTTGGTGATATCGATCAGTTTTACCCTGCATTAGGAGATGAAAAAGATGAGGCATCTCGCAGCATGATGATCCAGTCATTAAAGATGATGATAGATGACTTAGCTTTGAGTAAAAAGAATGTCTATGTATTTTTACCCATCCCTGAATTGCAAGAAAGAATCCCAAAACTTCTCTCTAATCAATACACCTATAATTTAAATCATTTTAATAACATTGACGGCACATCATATGATTACTACTTACGTAGAAATGCTTATATATTAAATTTTTTCAAAAATGAGCAGCTAGCAGAAAACGTAAAAATAATTGACTCTTCCAAGCTATTTTGTAATGAGAACACATGTTACGCGATGCTTGATGGGGTGCCACTTTACTTCGACGATGACCACCCATCGATTAAAGGCGCTGAGCGATTAATTCGTTCAATATTAGAAGATAACGACCAGCAATCAATTATTCTTCCAAGTAACTAGAAACTTTTTCTCCCTTCATAATCCGGTCAAATACCGAGATAGCCTCTTCAGCGGAAAAGAGGCCATTTCTAACATTTGGCCAATAATCAACTTCTGATCGCCTTACATATAAATGTGCCCAGCGTGATAGCCTAGCGACAGGTATTTCCGAATAATCGAGTGCTGATAATACGGAAAACCTATGTTTTCCGCCTATAGCTACCCAAACCCAGTCATTGCCATCTATCAAGAACTCACCATGAAGATGCCCGTGCTCTGCTGGCAAATATCCATTTTTTACTATTTTATTATTAACTCCAGTCAGTCTCTCAAACTCTAATTTGCCATGTGCATCTGAGATAGGACCAAAAAACTGGCAACCAAAGTTTTCAGCAGGATTCAATCCATGCTGATAAGCTTCTTTCGCCAATAACCGAGACTCTCCCCCTTCAACACAGAAACGCTTCATTCTTTGCTCTGGGGTTGAATAGCTCCAAGGCATAACTGTGGCCATGGCCGGATATTGAGATAATTTAGATGACGCTAGTTTTAAAACATCCGCCATTGTCTGCGGCTGAAACTCGTCATAATACTTAGCTAATAGCGAATTTTTATAATTATGCGGTTGTTCATTGTAAGCTTTTAAAGTACTACAAAACGGGTGCTCTTGAGGCAAATAACCCAAGAGATAAGACCTACAATGAGCTAATGGAATATTAAGTACATTTCCGCTAAAGCCACTGTATTCTACATTTAAAGGATGCGTTCCTGCAGAGACCAAATCAAACGCAGGCAATGCCTTCTTTTCTTTATTGAATAGTTTTTTAAGCAATGTTTTCAAACTAGCTATCAACAACCTCTACTTTTAGACTTTTAATCGAGGAACAAGAGGCTTCTCCTGTCTTTAAACACAGCGTCAAACCATGATGAGGACAAAACACCTTTCCATCTTCAATAAAGCCTAGAGCCAAATCAGCACCCTGGTGCGGGCACTTTCTTCCAAAAGAGATAATTTTGCCATCAACTTTAGCTGCGCAGGTTTTATCATCGATAACGGCTATATCACCTTCAGCAAGCTTTTCGGCCAACTGACTGATAGCAATAGGCTCTAAAGGGATCGTATTATTCGTTTCAGTAGGATATTTAATAAAGTCTAACCCTACTTTGGTTGCCGTTTTATAGAAGGCTCTACTAAGGCCTGTTTTTAAATGCTTACGCTTATTTCCAACAAACCCTTTTAATGAGAAAACAGTCGATAAATCTAAACCAGCAGGGAAAGCAGACGATAAAAAATATTTCTGTGGTCGAGCTGCATCGGGATATTCTGGCTTATCCAAACAAATTCGATTGGTGAGAACGACTCGGGTTTCATCAGTAGAGTTAATACGAGAAGCGTGCATATGATTACTATGGAATATTAATATATCACCAGGGTCCATATTCAAAGCCAGAGGTTTTCCTAAATACTGATCCTGGCGTATTTCACCATTCTCTAGAGGCAAATTTTTACCCCAAACATCAGGAAAGATTAACATGCCATTATCTGAGTCTACTCGCCCGACCGCAGTCCAAGTATTAATCGCATTAATAGGAACATTCTGATAATGATCATGGTGAGGACCATGAAGAGTCAATTTACCCAGATGTTTCTGAAATTCTTTCTGTTTAGACTTCATAACATCATAAGGCATCATAAGCCGAATTAGTGATGCATCGTGAACATAAAAGTCTTGTTTTACACCTAGACTCTCAAATGTTTTTGCAGTTACTGCTGGCATTTTTAACGCCAGTTCTACCCTAGCGTTAGCATAAACAGCTTCAACTTGATCTAATGCTACATGTACATGTATTTTTTCAACGCCATCGCGCTTAACAGCTGCCGCGACATCTGACCCACAGACAGCGTCAATGCTATTAATAACTAAATCTACCGATTGATCAAAAAGTTCTAAGTCCTGCATGCCTTTGCGTACTACGATCAGTTCGCCCGCGAGTGTTCTGGCAATAACCGAATCAATAGAACACTGATGTTCTACCTCTCCATTGAGCTTAATACTATCAATCGTGTACATATATAACTCCAAAAAAACTGCAACTACTTTGTTATTTACAATAAGTGCAGTGCACCATTCTTTATTGCTGCAATATACAGGAGAAGAAAATAAAAGTGTAGCTAGCATCTCGAGCCATACAAACCTAAAGACACAACTTAATCAATTATATTTGCGGCTAAAGCAACCTGCTATCTATAATGTATATATTCTGAATTAATCCCCTTCATAAACGATGTCTTTCAAGACTCGTTAGCGAGTGCATTCTGTGAATATTCTTATAATTGGTTACGTTTGGCCAGAGCCTAACTCATCGGCTGCCGGTAGCCGAATGATGCAATTAATTACCGCAATGCGAGCACAAGATTGGCAGGTTACTTTTGCCAGCCCTGCTCAGCTAAGTGATCATATGGCTGATTTAAGCGAGCACAATGTGACTTGCCAAGCCATTGAGCTGAATAACGAAAGTTTCGATCAGTACATCACTGAATTAAATCCTGACATCGTAATTTTTGATCGTTTTATGATGGAAGAACAATTTGGTTGGCGCGTCGAAAAATTTTGCCCGACTGCTGTGCGTGTATTAAATACCGAAGATTTACACAGCTTGCGTGAAGCGCGCCAGAAAGCGATAAAAAAAGGCGAGCCGTTTGAGCTTTCTGAATCCAAACAGCTTGCTCAACACTTGCATTCCGATTTAGCCATTCGAGAAATCGCCGCCATTTTTCGTAGTGACTTAACCTTAATAATATCACCCGTAGAAGTTGAACTATTAATTGAACATTTTCAGATGCCCAAGCAACAATTAATGTACCTCCCTTTCATGCTCGAACCATTATCAAAAGAAGAAATAGGGCAACTGCCGAGCTTCAAAGAAAGGGAACATTTCATTACCATAGGCAATTTTCGTCATGCGCCAAACTGGGATATTGTATTGCAATTAAAGCAACACGTCTGGCCGCTGATTCGTAAGCAATTACCCAAAGCTGAAATGCATATCTATGGGGCTTACCCACCACCTAAAGCCACTCAGCTGCACAATGAAAAACAAGGTTTTCATATAAAAGGTTGGGCTGAAGATGCAAAAACGGTGATTAAGAATGCTCGTATATTGCTAGCGCCTATTCGTTTTGGTGCGGGGATAAAAGGAAAGCTCAGTGATGCAATGGAGTGCGGCACTCCCAACATTACCACCAGCATCGGCGCTGAAGGTATGTTAGAAATCAAAGGCACGCGATTAGATACAGCGACAGAAAGCCTAAATTGGAACGGCGAAGTGATTCCATTAATCGAGATGATGAACAATCCTGCCACCTTCGCCAACGCTGCAGTAAAAGCGTATCAAGACGAATCAATGTATCATCAATATCAACAAAATGGGTTTAAAATTTTAAGCCAGCAATACGATAAAACCTACTGGCAAGAACAGCTAATTGCCCGGTTAACGAGCCAATGTGAAACGTTAACGGATGCTAGAAAAAATAATTTTTCCGGATTAATGCTGCGCCATCATTCAATGAAAAGTACGCAGTATATGGCGCAATGGATAGAGGCTAAGAATAAACCTTAGCCTCATTATCAGTCTGAATAAAAAAAGTTAGGCAGTATCGAGCAGTGCTACACATCAACCTCAATAGACTTAATAACGGCCAATGCTTTACGACAGGCATGACCTACTTCAGTGCCTCGGGCTAATGCAACCCCCATTCGACGCTGACCTGATACTTCAGGTTTCCCAAACAACCTTAGCTGCGTATTAATTTCCGCTAGCGCCTTATCCAGACCTGAATAACGGATATTTTTTGATTCACCACTGACCAACAATACGGCCGAAGCCGAAGGCCCATGCTGCACAATATTAGGAATTGGCAAACCCAAAATAGCGCGAACGTGTAACGCAAACTGGGAAAGATCTTGTGAGATCAGCGTGACTAAGCCGGTATCGTGTGGGCGTGGAGAAACCTCACTAAAAATAACGTCATCGCCTTTAATAAATAATTCAACGCCAAACAAACCACGACCGCCCAATTCAGTCGTCACTTTTTCCGCTATGGTTTGCGCACGCTTCAGTGCTTTTTCAGACATGGCTTGCGGCTGCCAAGATTCTTGATAATCACCATTTTCCTGACGATGCCCTATCGGCTGACAGAAACTGGTTGTGATCACCGCGTCTTTCACGACAGATTCTGTTTCAGCAGATACCTTAATCGTAGAGATGGCTTTGTGACGAATGGTTAGCAAGGTAATTTCATAATCAAAATCGACAAAGCCTTCAACAATAACCTTACCCGCTCCTGCTCTGCCACCTTCTTGTGCGTAATCCCAAGCCGCATCTATTTCAGCAGCGTCTTTTAATGTGCTTTGGCCTTTGCCCGAAGAACTCATGATCGGCTTGACGACACACGGCATACCAATACTATTAACCGCGGCCACAAAATCGGTTTTATTATCAGCAAAGATATAAGGCGACGTTGGAATCTCTAATGTTTCAGCCGCTAAACGTCGAATACCTTCACGATTCATCGTTAACTGAGCAGCGCGTGCAGACGGTACTACATTAAATCCCTGTTGCTCTAAGTCAGCGAGTGTATCCGTCGCAATCGCTTCAATTTCAGGAATAATATAATCAGGTTTTTCTTCCTTAATAATTTTTTCTAACGCAGCGCCATCCAGCATACTTAATGTATAGCTGCGATCAGCAACTTGCATAGCGGGGGCGTTATCGTATCGATCTAGCGCAATCACTTCACAACCCAAGCGCTGAAATTCAATCGCGACTTCTTTACCCAACTCGCCGGCTCCGCATAATAAAACTTTTGTTGCGGAAGGTGAGAACGGTGTCCCTAAAACTGTCATAGTAAATCCTAGCGTTTAAGCTATTTAAATTAGATTAAAACGCGATCAAGTAAATTTAAAAAATAGATTAAAACTTCATCATATTGCCGCTATCTTGCTCTCGCGCAGCGACTTTTTTCATTACATCTTTACGTTGCTCGTTGTCCATCGCACCCCATTTGCAAATTTCATCACAACTGCGATAGCAACCTAAGCAAATGTCGTCATCATCTAAACAGCAAATATAAACGCAGGGAGATTTAATCACTGCGGATTCTAATTTGTCGTTAGAGGCTGCCTTTTTATTTTCGTCCACAGTGAACGTGTCCTTCTATTTTTATGCTTTTATTAGAGCATCTTCAATCTTGATCGGGGTAAGTTCTTTGGCATAGCGCTGTCCATTTTGCACATAATGATACGCACCAAGTTCTAACATTTTCTGCTGCTGTTCAGATAGCTGTCGCTTTATCACAGCCGGTGAACCCACCACCAGCGAACCATCAGGAATTTCCATTTTTTCAGGAATAAACGTATTCGCCCCAATTAAACAATGCTTACCAATTTTAGCACCATTCAATACCACAGAGTTAATGCCAATAAGCGTAAAATCCCCGACTTCACAGCCGTGTACCATGGCATTATGGCCAATCGTAACTCCTTTTCCCAGAGTCAGCTTAAACCCAGGATCGGTATGCAATACAGCACCATCTTGAACGTTACTATCTTCACCGATAGTGATCACATCATTATCACCACGAATAACACAATTAAACCAAATACTGGCGTTATTTTTTAAAACAACAGAGCCGATAACACTGGCACTGTCGGCAATAAAATGTGCGCCTTCGATAACAGGTTTGCGCTTGCCTAATTGGTATAACATAAGCTCTCTCTATTGTTTAAAATGGGGGATAAAATCAAGTTTGAAAGGGTATTGAGGTATTGGTCTCTGCTCAAAACATGATCAGGGTCAAGGAGCACGAGGATAGAACTTAATCGATATTCAAATACCTTGCAAGGAAGGTATCCCCCAATATACTGATCCTCTTAGGTAAATATATCCATTGTTTATCAACCGATTTTAACGAAACACGTTAATGAGCGCCTATTTATACCGCAGTCTTTTCAATACTGATGATAAGCATAGATCAAGTACCTTTCCCGCTTACACTCTACGCTTTCTAGCCTCATTTTTAGCAACGATATTAATGTGCAGTAGCACTCTGTTATAGCCCATTCCTTTGGAGGGAGCTCTTATGACTCAATCAGCCAATTCAAAAATTAATACAACACGATTAAAAACTCATATTGATGCGATGGCGAAACAATCCATCAATATCACGCCTGATGCCTCAAGCACCCACTTGCATAATGGCATTGATACTCCGCTGCCACCCGCTGATCTGCATGGGGCTTATGTTAATAATCGCCCTTTACCGACAGAAGGTATCGCTGATCGAAAGGCTTATATTGTTGGTAGCGGCCTGGGTGGCTTGTCGGCCGCTTTCTTTTTAATTCGTGATGGTCACATGCCCGCACAAAACATTACCTTTTTAGAAGAAGGCAATGTCGAAGGCGGCGCGATGGATGGAGCCGGTAATGCTGAGCAGGGCTACATCGTACGTGGCGGTCGAGAAATGGAATTTACCTACCAGAATTTTTGGGACGTATTTTCAGAAATACCCGCATTAGAGCTGCCCGAGCCTTTCACTGTTTTAGATGAATATCGCATCGTCAATGATGCTGATAAAAACTGGTCTAAAGCACGCCTACTTGAGAAACAAGGTCAATTAAAAGACTTCTCGACAATGGACCTAAGCAAGCGTCAGCAACTCGAGCTGGTTAAGTTGATAATGGCGCGCAAAGAAGATTTAGACGATATTTCGGTAGAGCAATGGTTTAGCGAAGGTTTTCTAAATACCAACTTCTACCTCTTTTGGCGCACCATGTTTGCTTTCCAAAACTGGCACTCTGTATTGGAAATGAAACTATACACTCATCGCTTCCTCCATCTTATGGATGGTCTGAACGACATGACAGGCCTTGTTTTTCCTAAATACAATCAATACGACAGTTTTGTACTGCCATTATTGAACTGGCTAAAAAACAAAGGTGTAAAGGTTCAAACCGGTACCATTGTCACCGATGTAGATATGAGCATACACGATGATGCAATGACCTCTACCGCTATTAGATGTCGTACTCAAGATGGCGATTATGACATTCCCCTAGAACCCAAGGATTTGGTTTTTGTGACCAATGGTTCCATCGTAGAAGATACCGCTTACGGCGATGCCGATACAGTACCTGAATTAAAATTAGGTGAACAAGCACTGAACGGCGCATCAGGCTGGTCATTGTGGAAAAATCTGGCGAAAAAATCTTCTAAATTTGGTCGTCCTGAAAAATTCTGTGGAAATACTGCCGCGTCAATGTGGGAGTCGGTAACGCTGACCTGCAAACCCTCACCACTGATCGATAAACTCAAAGAATTGTCCGTCAACGATCCTTATTCAGGCAAAACGGTCTCGGGTGGCATTATTACTTTTGCCGATTCAAATTGGCTAATGAGCTTCACCGTTAACCGCCAACCTCACTTCCCAGATCAGCCAGACGATGTCATCGTTATTTGGGTATACGCCCTATTAATGGATAAGGCTGGCAACTTAGTGAAAAAGGCCATGCCTGAGTGTACTGGCAAAGAGATACTCACCGAGATGTGTTATCACCTTGGTTTAACCGAGCAAACTGACGACATTATTGCAGCCACTAAGATACGCACTGCACTCATGCCCTATATCACTGGACAATTTATGCCTCGAGCCAAAGGCGATCGACCTTGGGCCGTACCAGAGGGCAGCAAAAACCTAGCCTGCCTTGGGCAATTTGTTGAAACTCATAACGATGTAGTGTTCACATTGGAAAGCTCAGTACGCACAGCGCGCACCGGCGTTTATAGCTTACTGGGAATTAAGAAACAAATACCCGACATATACCCAGGTCAATATGATATTCGCCGCTTGCTACGTGCAACACGCACTTTAAATAGCGACAAACCTTTCTTAGGTGAAGGGCTATTAAGGCACTTTTTAAGTGGTACTTATTTTGAACACATTTTACCCCTAGGGCCGAATGAAAAACCTGAAGATTTGAATAAACCGGGGATGTTTGAACAACAACTAAAATCACTGCGTCATGTATTTGAAGAAAGCCATAGTTTAGAAACGGCTAAGACCTGGTTTAAAAAGACAATGGATAATGTACGTAATCGCGATTAACGAACGCTGCATAGACCATCTCTATTCTTCTAGAATCGAATAGAGATGGTCCCATTAAGATGATTATTGACCATCTCGGTAATCATCATCGCCGTTAGACCCCAAATGCGAAAACCGTCATAGTGAAAACTAGGAATCGAAAAAGAACCGCGTTCAAAATAATCATGAGGTTCTGTTTCTAAAAAGAAGCGTAAAGGCACTTTGAACACAGCATCCAATTCGTCTAAATTGGCGGTAAACGTAATATCTGCGGGAATAATCCCAACAATCGGAGTAACCACATAACCAAAACGAGAAACAACCTGGTCGAGTTGTCCAATCACGGTCACGTCTTGAATAGACAAGTCTATTTCTTCATGCGCCTCTCTTAAGGCGGTGAATACAATATCTGGATCGGTATCGTCACGCTTACCACCGGCAAATGCAACTTCGCCACTGTGCTTACTCAAGTGGGCCGCTCGACGCGTTAATATAAGGTGAGGATCTAACTCATCCGTTATCGCCATCAAAACCCCAGCCTGCAAGAGAGTAGGTTGATCGATAATACGGCCTTTATATTGCTGCACGCTATTGATTAACTGGTTTAGTAATGTTTGATTGGTCATCAGACTATTTTACGACCGATACCTCAGGTAATACAGAGAAATCATTATATAGCTCAAACCCTTCGCTAAGTCTGAGTAATGGTCTAAAGGAATATATCCTTGGAGAAAGACTTATCAACTGCTACAGTATTCTTTACTAGTTATATAGATGAATGAGCAAGCCTGTGTAAACTTATCGCCTTCCACTCATCCAAGAACATTTTAAAACTTAACTTTAGTATCTGGAGGGCAATAAATATATGAATGACCAGAATCAACCCATAGTGACCGCATTTTTTCATGAGCCGACTTTTACTTACAGCTATGTCGTGCAAGACCCTGCCAATAAGCACTGCGCTATCATAGATAGCGTTTTAGATTTTGACTACTCATCAGGTGAGACAGATACCCACTCCGCCGATGAAATCTTAGCCTTTATTGAAGATCAGAAACTGAGTGTCGAATGGATATTAGAGACTCACGTTCACGCCGATCATTTGTCTGCTGCGCCTTACTTACAGCAAAAAACAGCGGCTAAAACCGGTATTGGTGCTGGTATTAAGCAAGTGCAAGACGTCTTTGGTAAGGCGTTTAACGCAGGAAAAGAATTTGCTCGTGATGGCAGTCAGTTTGATCAGCTTTTTGAAGATCAAGACGAGATCCGCATTGGTCAATTAAGAGGTCGTGCGCTTCATACCCCAGGGCATACTCCTGCCTGCATGACCTATGTATTTTCTAACGATGCGTTTGTCGGCGATACCCTATTTATGCCTGATTATGGTACTGCGCGTTGTGACTTCCCAGGCGGTGACGCAAGTACCTTGTATCAGTCGGTACAAAAGCTTTTTGCTCTACCGGATTCAACTCGTCTTTATATGTGCCATGACTATAAAGCCCCTGGGCGTACTGACTACGCTTTCGAGACAACGGTCGCGGAAGAGAAAGCTCATAACATTCACATTAAACAAGGCATTAACCAGGATGAATTCATTCGTATGCGTTCTGAACGCGATGCAACCCTAGGCATGCCGCGTTTAATCTTGCCGGCGGTACAGGTTAATATGCGCGCAGGTCATATGCCCAAAGCGGAAGATAATGGCCAGGTGTATTTGAAAATTCCAGTAAATTTATTTTCTTCATAATAGTTTAAAGCCGCTATGAAAAGACTAATGTTAGAATACAACGAACATGAAGTTGAAACGCTTTACTCTGATAAATTCATGCTTATTTTTTATAAGAATATCTAGGAAGAAATACAATGCAGATTCATAAATTAAGTGACCAATTAAGTGTCAGCCCACAGATTGCACTAGACGATATTTCTAAACTGTCGGCGCTTGGATTTAAATCGGTGATTTGTAATCGCCCCGATAAAGAAAGCGACGACCAGCCTGCCATGCAGGATATTGAACAAGCCGTAATAGCCGCGGGCCTGATTTGGCAACATCAACCTGTTGTATCAGGCAATATCAATGATCAAGACGTTGAAGACTTTGCTCAATTACTGGCAAAACTACCTCAACCAGTCTTTGCATTTTGCCGCACAGGAACGCGCTGTTCCATTCTTTGGGCACTGTCTCAAGCCAATAAAATGTCAGTCGATGATATTTTAAATACTACCGCAAACGCTGGTTATAATTTAAATGACCAGCAAGCTCGCCTTGAATCGTTGGCAAAATAATAATCGATTTAACATACTTGAATAGACGTTGACTGCCATTATTATGGAAGAGCATACTCTAGAATATTTCAGACGATTGATTATCTGTAGAAATAAATAGCAACACATCACGGTATGTAAACGGACACTAAAATGAATTTCTGCTCAGAATGCGCCCAACCTATTAGCCAGTTAGTGCCTGAAGGCGATAATCGCCAGCGCTATGTATGCCTCAGTTGCGATATCGTTCATTATAAAAATCCAAGCATTGTCGCGGGCACCCTGCCAACATACCAAGAACAGATATTATTGTGTAAGCGAGCGATCGAACCCAGAAAAGGTTATTGGACATTGCCAGCTGGGTTTATGGAGAATGGCGAGACGACTGAAGAAGGTGCATTACGAGAAACATTAGAAGAAGCTAATGCACGCATCAAAAATCCTCGTTTGTATACGATGATCACCGTACCTCATATCAGCCAAGTGCATATATTTTTTCACGGTGAATTAGCCGATCTTGATTTTTCTTGTGGGCCAGAGAGCCTAGAAGTACAACTGTTTGATGAAGTTGATATCCCTTGGCAAGAATTGGCGTTCCCTACCACCAGCAAAACGTTGAAACATTTTTTTTCTGATCGCCAGACTATATTGAATGAAAATTTAAGTACTCAGCTTCCTACTCATGTATTCGATATTTCAGAAAAAGACAGATTAAAGCTCGGCTAAACGCCAGACATCATAAGCAGGCTCTTCATAAGGGTGTGCTTCTTTTAACGCTGATATTGCGGCTTTAATCAGCTCATCACAACACACCATTTCGATACGATATTCTTTAACTGTTTCAACCAGCGCTTGCTTTCCCGCCACCGGAGCTTCACCAATAAATGGTTGAGATCCGGCTAATGGCCTAAATTGTCCCTGCCCTAACACTTGCCAACAACATTGGTCGTAGTCACCTATTTTGCCAGCACCGGTGCTAAAAACTGCCACTTTCACTTTTTCTGCGTAACTTTCGGGTACATAGAATACGAGTTTGAACATAAGAAAGGTCTCACTGTTGTGCTAATGAGTATTGTTTTCTAAATCAGTCAAAATTAGCAGCGCTTCTTCACGAGTCGTGCCGCAGACCCATTCTTCTGCACCAAAATCGGCGCAGACTTTTGGTCGCTCAGCCTTGCCAAACAATAAACAAAGGTTGCTCTCGTCAAGTTGGATACAACGCTCCCCTGCGGCCTTACCGTCTGGCATTCCTGGAATAGCAGAGGATATAGAGGGTGCGATGCAGCACGCACCACAATTGAGACGACAGATCATACTCACTTCTTCATAACCATTGTTTCATAGTACCTTCTTTACGTGCTGCGTTTTAATTAAGTGTTATTAATACCGATAGCGGCGCTGCTGTTCAAGCTTTTCCGCCTTCATCAATTTCATAATGGTCAGGTTATATCGATTGGCATAGCGTTTCAGCTTATATAGCTGTCTAATATCCTGTTTGTTCATTTCTTGTGCTTGCTTTAAATCCTTCAGTGCCTTCCGATTCAAAGCCCGAACTCTATGCTGCTTGCGAATACTTTCCTGCTGTTCTGTTTTAATGCCTGGTAATAACAAGCCTTTATCCAACTTAATACCGACCAGATCTGTATTACCGCGCGCATAAGCTTCTTTTGCATCGAGCACTGGGCTTGTCAAAGCATGACTATTAAGTGCACCTTCAAAAGCGGATACCTGCATACTGATGAGCAAAAAGAAGATTATGAGTAGTGGTGTTAATTTTCTCACAGAATAATTCCTATTTTATAAGCACTCATATGAGTATCGCTTATTGTTAAAAACTTGCTGTTGTTATTTGTTACCTGCTTTCTTTATTGGGCCTTTAAGATACAATGCGCTGCCATTGGGCAACGCTATTAAGTGCCTACAGAGTTTTAGAAGACAGTTTTTAGAAGAGAGTTTAAATCATGATCAATCCCGTCGCCGTTCAATACATGTCCAAAGAAGAAATTGAACGTTTGATGTACAGCTTTAATGCCAGCAAAGACAATGAAGAAGCTCAAACGTTTGAGGCCTTAGTTCGTCGCTTATTAGCCATTCTTGAAGAGCAAAACCGTTAATGCCGCATTCATCTCCTGCTAATGTATCCGATAATGAGCAACCGATTACGATTATTCATAATCATGCCGATTGGGTCATTGTGAATAAGCCTAGCGGCATTAGCATGCAGCATGAACAGGGCGATATCAGCACACCGAGTTTGCAACAACGAGCACTGGCTGACATAAAAAAAATAGACAATAACACGACTCGCCTTTGGCCCGTGCACCGCTTAGACAAAGCCACATCTGGGCTCGTCATATTTGCTAAGTCTGCTGCTGCAGCAGCGATATTTGGTCAATTATTTAGCCAGCGCAAGGTCGAGAAGCACTACCTAGCCATTGCGCTGGGTAAACCGAAAAAGAAGCAAGGCTGGGTAAAAGGCGACATGGAGAAGGGCCGTAATGGTAGTTGGCTGCTAACGCGAACTCAGCTAAACCCAGCGTCGACCTATTTTACTTCTACCGCCTTAGAGACTGATCAAACAATCGCAAAACGTTTATATTTGATCCAACCTAAAACCGGCAAAACGCATCAGATACGTGTCGCGTTAAAAAGCTTAGGCTGTGCCATTCTCGGTGATGAGCGATATAAAGGAGCTGAAGCTGATCGCTGTTATTTACACGCGTTTGCAGTGTCGTTTAACTGGCAAGATCAAGTCATGAAATTTCAGTGTGAGCCAGAACAAGGCGAGTGGCCTGTTTTCAGCCAAGTTGAACTATTATCGCCGTTTTACGGCTAAGGTCTGAGATTCGGCGCTAACCAAGCGTTAAATCATCTTTATTTATCTTTTTATCTTTTTCATAAAAAGCACTGGGTAATACGTCGATACCAAATCGTCTGCCCAATTTGATGATAAAAGGAATTGTAATAGGTGCGAACGGTAAAGTAGCAAATATACCAATACCAAGCCCTTTCATTACATCAACCAATTGCTCATTCGCCACTTTCATCTCAGCTTTGGTCGCTTCACCCTGAGTGAATTTGCGATAAATAGCTAACATGTCTCGCGTTTCTTGTTTTTCTTGAGCCAATGCTAGCTTAATAACCAATAAATCCCGCCGAATCCGACGCTTGCTGCGCTTATGCCCAACACGCATCAGTTTCCTTGGGGAACGTACTAGGTGATAAAGAATCGCCCTCATTTTAACCCCTGCTAATCAAAAAAATGTTATAAACGACCCATCATACCTTACTCTTGATTAATAGTTCATGACCTTAACCAAAGCCCTCTTTAATAGTGCCCGCCCTAAAACATTACTCGTTTCAATAGCCGTTATTTCATTAGGACAAATCTTAGCTTGGCATGATTTAGCCCTAGGCCAATTCGCGCGGAACTTAGACATAAACATTGCACTTTTTTGTTTAATTTGCTGCTGCTTTTTACAAATATCAGTCAATCTTGCTAATGATTATTTTGATGAAAAAGCGGGGATTGATGGCCCTGCACGATTAGGCCCTATTCGTGCGAGCCATACCGGTGTATTAAGCCGCCAGCATTTATTGATCGCTCTTTTTAGCAGCAGCCTCATCGCTATCGCCACGGGCCTATATCTGATCGTTCAAGGAGGCTGGTTGTTCTTTTTTCTTGGACTGCTATCGCTGGCAGGAGTTTACAGTTATAGCGGTGGAAAAAGGCCCTTAGCTTCTAATGCATTAGGAGAAATTTCGGTATTTTTATTTTTTGGTTGGCTTGCGGTTATTGCCAGTTATTACTTACAAACGACCCAATTTGAGTGGACGTTATTATTTCCTGCCAGTGAAATTGGATTGCTGGTTGCTGCAATTATGCTGGTTAATAATATTCGGGATATTCCTACCGATAGCATCGCGGGTAAAAAAACACTCGCCGTTCATTTAGGCCGTTTCAAAAGCCGAGTGCTATACACGGTTTTATTACTATTACCCTTTATCACAATTCCTTTCAACCCTTACTTCCCTTGGCTCAATACCGCCTTATTACCCCTGCATCTTTTCATGTGCTGGCTTATTAATAAACGCACTGGCCAACAGTTGAACCAACAGTTAGGACAGACCTCTCTATTGGTTCTATTGTGGGCTATAGGATATTATTGCTCATTTTTAATGTCGCCTACTTTGTATAATTTTTAGCCGTTTAACTATTTCTTTCTGCATCACTGCCTTCTAAGCGATTCGTTACCGAGCAAGATGGCGCCAATACAACTTTATTGCGCCCCTCTTCTTTCGCTTTGTACAACGCGTCATCCGCTTCTTTTAGCCAAAAATCTGCATTACTGCCTTTACTAGGCTCATCACCCATCAGCCCGATAGACACCGTTATTGAAAACGTAATGCCATTAACCTCAAGCTGCTGTTTGGCGATTTTTTTACGAATTTTTTCAGCTACGATATAAGCACCCGCTACTTCAGTATTCGGTAATATAATGGCAAATTCTTCACCGCCGTAGCGGGCCATAATATCCGTCGTACGATGAACAACTTCTCGTAAAATGTTAGCGACTCGTCGTAGTGCATCATCACCGACCTGATGCCCATAATCATCATTAACCCGTTTAAAATAATCAATGTCTAACATTAAAATGGATAACTGTTCGCGCTCTCGACGCGCTCGATTAAATTCACGTTCGAGCACCTGATCGAAATAACGGCGGTTGCGAACACCTGTTAATGCATCGGTGGTACTGAGTTCAGCCAGTTTTTGATTAACGCTCTCTAACTCATTTGTGCGTTCTTTTACTTTCTCTTCTAATGTTTCATTCGCCTTACGCTGAATTTCTAATGCCCGATCTTGAGCTTCACGCGCTTCTCGTTCATGCACTAATGCTTTTTCTTGTGCAGTACGAGCACAACGCTCTTGCTCCAAAGCCTCTGCTTGAGCAGTTCCCGCAATACGTTCATGGTTTAATGCTTGAATTTGAGCATCATAACGTTCGCGCTTTTCTTGATTTAAACGGTCGGCTAACGCAAATGATAATAAAATAACTTCTAGAGCCGAACCAAACTGAACTGCATTTTCAGTAAAACTATTTCTTGGAATAATATTAAACTTGTTGAGCGCTAAGATAACGCCAGCCAATAGCATAGAAGACCAAGCAATAGTGAAAAATCGGGCTGCGCTGAATCCTTGGCTCCAGCGTAATATCCCCGTATATATAACTAAGGTAATCCCCAAGACCGCGAAACCGATCAATACTTTAATTAATATATAATAAGGAACAATACTCACAGAAAATACGACAATAACCGACGCTAAAATAACCAATCCAAACAAACTATTTAGAAGTCTATCATCCTTAGATAATTCTAAAAAATTACGAGTAAAAATACTGGAAAAAACTACAACACCCGACAGCATCACCAAGATTGCACTATCATTCCAACTAGTCGCCATCGGCCAAATATACTGAAAACTTAGACCCTGTAAACTCGCTAAAAATCCTGCCATAGAGGCAACGTATAAAACATAATATAAATAATTACTTTCTCTTACTGAGACAAAAACAATTAAGTTATACAACGTCATAATGAGCATAATACCGTAATACAAACCCATTCCCATTACACGAGACTGATCTTGAATAAAGAACTCTCGTTCTGGCCAAATAGTCATAGGCACTTGCATTGCACTGGAAGTTTTTACACGAATAAGCCACGTTGATGATTGCTCTGCTTTCAATTCCAGCGGTACCACAAAATTTCTGTGCTCGATATCGCGCTGATCAAACGGAATCTTATCCCCTAAATGATGCTCATTTATTAATTGATTAGTTTCGTCATAAATAAAAATTTGAATGTCGTCCAATACCGGATAAGCAATTTCTAATAAGTGAGAGACATTAATCTTTGATTGGTTACTGACTTGAAAGCGAAACCAATAAACTGAACCCGTATAACCAAACGATAAAGTTTCTTTATCATGTTTAAGCCATCGCTGGCTTGGCAAGACTAATTGCTCTGCCTCGCTTTCACCCAGACTGTCTACTATATATTCAACATGGTCATTCAGTGAATATCCCTTATTCAATGCTCCCACTTCAATAGGCTCCATAGAGGATGCCGAAGAGATATAAATAAGTAATAAAAAAGAAAATAAATACTGCAAAATTTCACTGCCTATTCGATATAAATAATGTTCCATAAGTATAGTCGGATTTTAAAATAGTAAAGAACTCTCTGATTATTCCTCCTTTTAAAGCTGATAAAAAACTCAATAAACTCAATGACTTGGTACCCTAATACTAAAAACAGTTGTAAATAGCGTTTAATCACAAAAAAAACATTTTACCTTCTTTTAACGTGACGCAATTAGCAGCCATAAGCCACACTATTAGGTATCTTAAAAATCTAATATTGAATCAGGTACTCCCAATGAACACACTTCGCTTATTAGTAATAATATGCTTCCTGTCTACCCTCGCGGGTTGCCAACAGGAATATAGTGGTGATGTCGGAGGAGCATCTGTACAAAGCGATTTCGATTTTGGCAATTATAATGCTGAAGGCGCACGACTTTATGGTCAGCAATGTGCTGGCTGCCACGGTGTGGAAGGCAACGGAACTCAGATTGGAAAACCGTTGGTTGCCTGCGCTACTTGCAAAAATATTTCTTCATTGGCTAAAGAAATATCCTTAACGATGCCTATTGGCCAAAATACTAAAGTAACCGATTGTGATGGTCAGTGTGCGAATGACGTCGCTGAATATATTATGTATGCCTTTAACGGTTTATCTCTTTACCAAGCTACCTCCAGTTTAAAAGGCGTATCAACACAACCTTTAACCAATACACTTCGAAATGCGACGGTTCAATTAGTCGGTCGTCTTCCTACCGATGCAGAAATAGCCCAAGTCACCAACAAAGGTGAAGCTGGATTTTCTAGTGTTATGGCGAGAGCGATGAATGAAGACGAATTCTATGTTCGCTTGACTGAAATTTTTAATGACGTTTTCTTAACCGATAAGTACCTAAGAGTGAACCAATTTAATGGCGCCTTAAATCTGTTGGACAGAGATGATTACCCAAATAGAAATTGGTACGACACGGCTTATCCTGACATTGAGGGCGAAGAAGCTGAACAGAAGGCTCAAGATGAAATCAACAATGATAATCGAGGCTGTTCTAATATTTTTGCCAATGACGCTGTTGCGCGTGAAGGCTTAGAACTGATTAATTATATTGTTCGTAACAACCGACCGATCACCGAACTCGTAACGGCTGACTACACAATGGTGAACTGGTACAGCCAAAAAGTTTACGACGCCGTTCTTACCGATCCAGAAGCTAGCTTTACTGAGTTAAATGACGAGAATGCTCCCTGCGAAGCCTATTCATCCAGTTATTCTAGCGCCACTTTACGTTACGACCCTTCCGATTTTAAACCCGCAAAAATCGCGGGGATCCCCCACGCGGGCATCTTAACATCAGCAATGTTTTTAAATCGTTTTCCAACGACTGAGACCAATCTAAATCGCCATCGCTCCTACATGGTTTATAAAATGTTTTTGGATACTGATATTTTAGCCATTAAAGGTTCTCGTCCTGGAGACTCAATTGATACGACAAGTACCTTCCCTACGTTACAAAATCCAGATTGTTATACTTGCCATTTAGTAATGGACCCCGTTGCTTCTACTTTTCAGCACTGGGATGATCGCGGACGCTACAAACCTAATAACCTATGGCCCTCTTCTATTGAAGCCGCAGGATTAGCCGGCAAGGTGCTGACTAAATCAGGTGGTGGAAGTGATTTTGACGCAATGTTGCAATGGTTAGGTCATGAAATGGCTCAAGATTCTCGCTATATACGAGCAATGACTCGCCATCTTTATAAAGGCATCATAGGTCAGGATCTTTTAAGCGCACCGAGTAATAATGCTGATGCTGATGTCTATGCCGATGCCGTTATTGCCTACAACGCACAACGGGGCATATTAGCCAATATTGGACAAACCATGGTAGCTGATAACTGGAATATAAAAACAGCGATTACCGCTTTATTATTAAGCCCATATTATCGAGCTAATACGATTGATACTGACAAAATCAAAGCAGCAAATCACATCGGCTCCGCACGTCTTTTAAGCCCTGAAATGCTACAAAGAAAGCTCAAAGCCACCTTAGGTTTTGATTGGTATGAATTACGCAACAACGATGTCGAGAACCGCATTATGTTTGGTGGCATAGACTCTGACTCCGTTATTGAACGCATCCATAATCCAAGTGGGTTAATGGTTGCAATGCAAGAACGTATGGCTGTCGAAATGGCTTGTCGTGCAACGGCCTTTGATTTTACAAAAGTCAGAACATCTGAAATTAATGAACGCCGCCTATTCAGGTTTGTTAGTCCAGATATCGAGCCTTATGATGCCGATGGCATTGAACTGCTATCAAATATCGAGGCCATTAAAGAGAACATTCAGTATCTACACAACACACTATTAAGTGAAAGCCTTCCTCTATCACATGCCGAAATTGATGCAACATATCAGTTATTTTTATCGACATGGCAAATAGGGCAAGCAATGGCTGCAAATCCAGACAGTTTTTCACCCAGACCTTCCGAAAATATGGAATATACCTGCAGTGCTCGCTGGGATAGAGAAAACAATGATCAAGGCTTAGATAATGCATTACGTATTACCAAAGATAAAAACTACGTAATTCGTTCTTGGATGGCGGTTATGACCTATTTACTTTCTGACTACCGTTATATTTACGAATAAGGGGATTGCCATGAAACGCCGTAATTTTATACAAATGCTTGCAGCGACTGGCATGACAGCCAGCCTTCCATTAACCGCATCTAAAGCTCATGCAGCAGCACCTGATCACTTTTTAGTAATGGTCAATGCGGGTGGCGGTTGGGACCCTACGTCATTGTGCGATCCTAAAGGGAATTTAAGTCAGTATTTATCTGAACGACCTGATGCTCGAAATGAAGGGTCTATTAATTCTGTCGCGATCAATACAGAAACCAAAAGGAACCCTGTTTCAGGTATGACTTGGAGCGACACGCCTAGGATCAATAATAATGATGATACAACGGCTCGAGTTGATACTCAGTTTCAAAATTTCTTCACCACGTATCACGACAAACTGACGGTTATTAATGGCATTGATAATGGCACGAACAACCACTCTTCCGGCAACCGAGCGACTTGGAGTGGTAATTTAGAAGTAGGTTATCCAAGCTTGGCTGCATTATTTGCGGCGAGCAAAAATCCGAGTTTGCCCATGGCGTATATCAGTAATGGAGGATACGACTTTACCGCATCCCTTGTTTCTCGTGCCCGAGCCAGTAGTGCAGGGTTTATTGATCGCCTGGCTGATCCGAATAGCGATAAATACCATTATCGTAATGACGATCAAAGTACTGATATCTATGCTCAAATTAGGCAAGCTCAAGCTGAGCGCTTAGCAAGACAAAAGATCAATGAAGCCTTACCACTACGCAGACAGCAATTGAACCAGCTTTTTACAGTACGCCAAGAAGACAATAATTTAGCCCAACTTAGTGCTGAAAAAACCATCATTGAAGCAATTGTTCCTACCAATGATCATATGTATAACCGCGATCAAAATTTTAAAAAACAAGCCTCTTTAATTGCGGCTGCTTTTAAAGCTGGCATCGCCGCAAGCGCCAACCTAAGCACAGGCGGCTTTGATACTCACGGTAATCACGATAACAGCCAATATCAAAATTTAGGGGACTTACTTGAAGGCGTTGCCTATTTACAAGAAGCCTTAACGGCTGCTGGTATCGCCGATAAAACGACTGTTGTTATTGGTTCTGATTTTGGCCGTACCCCCTACTACAATTCAGGCAACGGTAAAGATCATTGGCCCGTAACCAGCGTGATGGTGATGCATCCAACCAACAGCGGCAAGGGAGGAAATGTATTTGGGGCTTCTACAGATAAATTTAGAGCACAAATGCTAAACCGAACAACGGGACAGCCTGATGAATTTGGCCAATTATTAACACCCGCTCATATCAATCTGGCATTGCGTAAAGAGCTAGGGATTCATAATGATGCCCTGACGGCTGGGTTCCCATTAAATGTAGATGATTTTTCAATCTTTTCATAAGGATATAATTAGATGATAAGCAAACAACTAAAGTGTCTGGCCATGTTTAGCGGCCTCTTTCTAGCCTTAATCACTAACAATGCTTTTGCTATTAATGTGGGCGATACCGCTCCTAATTTTAAGTTGCCACGCTTAGAAACCGAAGGCAGTATTCAACTTAAGTTTTATCGTGGCAAAGTCGTTTATGTCGATTTTTGGGCTTCTTGGTGTGGTCCTTGCCGATTATCATTACCGGAGTTAAACAAATTGCGTAAGCAATATCGCAGACAAGGCTTTGAGGTCATTGCGATTAACTTAGATGAAGAAAAAGATGAGGCTATGGCATTTCTAAAAGAATTTCCTGTGGCTTATCCAACGGCTCGCGATGTAGAAGGCACAACACCGGACGAATATGGTCTGAAAGGAATGCCAACAGCCTATTTAATTGACCGCCAAGGTAAAGTAAGCTGGATTCATGAAGGTTTTAAAATAACGGATGCTGAAGCACTTAGCACCAAAATTGCTTCTTTGCTAAAGAGCAAAAAATAACTTATGAATCAAATTATTCTGCTTACTGTCCTCACCTCCTGTATTTTTGCCTCTGGCTGCAGTACGGTTAAACCTTGGCAGCGAGGGTATTTATCGAAAGACATCATGACCTCGGCTGTCGATCCATTAGGCAGCTCTCTCGACAATCATATTTATTTCAGTAAAGAAGGTTCTTCGGGTGGTGGTCAAGCCGCTGGCGGCGGCTGCGGTTGTAACTGAGAAGGAACTCATACATGAAAAAAATAACAGCTCTCAGCGCATTATCCGCAGCAGCTATGGCCATTCCAGCTCAAGCGGAAGTAGCCCCTACCGATAAAATTTTCAGCTATCGCTATACCAGCTATCAAGAGTCCGATGCCCCTAGAGAACGTACCTTCACACCTGAATTAGGGCGCTATCAAATCGAGGTTCAACAGTTTGGCTATCAAACGCCATTAGACGAATCATGGTATTTAGCCAGTGAATTGCAATTCGAAACAATGAGCGGAGCCTCGCCAACACAAACTTATAAAGATGCAAATGGGAAAAGTGCTTTAACCATGAGTGGTGCAAGTATTGAAGAACAAAGAATCGATATAAAAGTTGCTCCAAAAAAATATTTTGCTCATGGAACCGCTGGTGGCTTAGTCGCTCTGTCGAAAGAGAATGACTATGAATCTATAGCTCTAGGATTAGATGGTACTCTCGAAATATTCGATAAACACACAACATTAATTGGTTCTTTATCAGTTAGTAATGACAAGTTATCACCAACGGATGCCAGAATTTCAGCATCGCGTACCGAGGCAGATGGCCGTAAAAAACGCAGCTTTTCGGTATACGAAGGTATTAATCAGATTATTGATAAGTACAGTAGCTTCCAAGCAGGAATTAGTTATACACAGCTAACAGGATATTTATCAGATCCTTATAAGTTTGAAGACAGACGCCCAGGTAGTCGTGATCAAGTTACTTTTTCTGTGCAGCATAAGCAGTTTTCTAACGTACTCGATGGTGCAGCACTTCATTCCAGTTATCGTTATTATTACGATGATTGGGGAATTGAATCGCATACGTTAGATGTCAAATGGGCACAGTCATTCAATCTGGGAAAAACGCGTTTAATTGCAACCCCCCTCGTGCGTTATTACACCCAAACGAAAGCAAATTTTTATTCTTTAGAACAAAACCCTGCCGATGATCTTCTTAATTCCAGCGATTATCGATTATCCAGTTACGGGGCGATTACCATTGGTTTTAACAGCGAGCTGAAGTTCAAACAATGGGCGCTGCATCTTGATTGGCAGCAGTATACTAGCCGTGAAATAATGGCTTTATTTGGTCGTGATAGCGATGAGACACCAGCACTAGTGAACTTTTCTACTTTTACCGCTGGTATCGATTATAAATTCTAGTAACCTTAGCTTATGAATTTTCATCAACACAACTTCACCGCCATGGCTTCTCCTTGTCAGTTCTTATTACAAGGAGAAGCCGCGTTAATGCAACAAGCCTGTATAAAAGCTCAAGCAGAAGTACAGCGCATCGAGAAAAAGTACAGCCGTTACCTTGATTCAAGCCTGCTACAAACGATCAATAAAAATGCCGGAATTAAAAGTACGACCATTGATGCTGAAACAGCGGGTTTATTAAATTATGCTGATCTCTGCTATCAACAAAGCGATGGGAATTTTGATATAACGTCTGGCATTCTACGGCGCGTATGGAATTTCAAATCAAACAGTCTTCCCGACGAAAAAACGATTCAACAGCTTTTACCTTTAATTAATTGGTACTCAGTACAATGGGATCAAAATACAATTTTTTTGCCTGAAAAAAACATGGAAATCGATTTTGGAGGTTTCGGAAAAGAATATGCGGCGGACAGAGCGGCTGAGATTTTTCAGTCTTTAGGAATACAACATGGTCTTGTTGATCTCGGCGGAGATATTCGAATTATTGGTGATAAAACCGACAAATCTGGTTGGGATATTGGCATACGAAATCCATCCCAACCCGAATCAGCTATTTCTCATATCACACTGCATCAAGGTGCTATGGCCACCAGTGGAAACTACGAACGCTTCATGCAGGTAAAGCATCAACACTATTGCCATATTCTAAAGGCAAATACAGGCTGGCCAGTCAATCACTGGGCTTCTGTTACCATTCTTGCTCCACAATGCCTTGTTGCAGGCAGTCTTGCGACGTTAACCATGCTCGCAGAACAAAAAGGCGAAAAATGGATAAGAGAGCAAGAAATTCCTTTTCTAGCCATTGATCTTAAAGGCTTACAGTTATCAAACTTTTAGATTTTCATTTATTAATATCCTGCCATTATTTTAAATAATACTGTCCTTTCACCTTACGATTAACACCTTCTGGTTATTTCTGCCCTGTGCTAAAGTCGAGCGATCTCATTTAAATAATAATTACACTGTATTCAAAATAAGAATCGTCATTTCGGGGTTTTAGATGTTTAAAGATTACGTCAATCATGATGCACTGGGCTTGGCTCAGTTGATTAAAAACAAAGATATTAGCGCAAGTGAGCTATTGGATACTGCCATCGCTCAAGCTGAACAAGAAAACCCAGCCATCAACGCGATTATTACGAAGCTCTACGACTTTGGGCATCAACAAATTAAACACGGTTTACCGGAAGGGCCTTTTTCAGGCGTCCCTTTTTTATTAAAAGATTTATTAGGTTCTTTAGAAGGAACCCCATTGAGCAATGGCAGCGCCGCCTTCAAAGGCAACATTTCGCCCAGTGATAGTGAAATGGTTAAACGTTATAAGTCTTCTGGACTGGTCATTTTTGGCAAAACGAATACTCCAGAGTTTGGATTAATGGGGGTCACTGAACCTAAGGCATTTGGTCCCACTCGAAATCCTTGGAATTTGAACCATACACCAGGCGGCTCAAGTGGAGGCTCCGGTGCTGCTATTGCTGCGGGGATCGTCCCTATGGCATCCGGCGGCGATGGCGGTGGCTCTATCCGTATTCCCGCGGCTTGCTGTGGATTGTTCGGTTTAAAGCCTTCTCGTGGCCGCACCCCAACAGGGCCTTACTTTAGTGAGTATTGGGATGGTGCCGCAGCGGAACATGTATTAACACGATCGGTACGTGATAGTGCTGCCATGTTAGATGTCGTTGCAGGGCCTGATGGTAGTTCACCCTATCCTGTGCGCAAAGAGACAGGTTATTTAACCTGTTTAGAAGAACCTGTTCGTCCATTAAAAATTGCTTATACCGTACAATCTTTTTTTGACCGCCCTGTCACAGAAGATGCCATAAAATCCGTTCAACATACCGTTAAACTCTTAGAATCTCTTGGGCATACTGTTGAAGCGGTTCATCCTTATATCAATGCGAATGACCTTACGGATAGTTATTTAACGATGTATTACGGGCATGTCGCAGCAGACTTAGAATTTGCAGCAAAGCTACTCAATAGTAATTTCAGTAATTTAGATGTAGAAGATACAACCAAACTAATGGGCTATATCGGTAAAAAGATTTCGGCTGAGCAGTTTGTCACCGCTAAGCGTCGCTGGAATAATTTCAGCCAAAGCATGCATGCTTTGCATCAAGAGTATGATTTGCTATTAACACCGACATTAGGCAGTGAGCCTGTCCGCATCGGCGAATTTGATTTGGGGTTACTCGACAGAATAGGCACTAAAGTCGTTAATGCTTTGGGCTTGCAGAACCTGTTATTAAAGTCAGGCTTAACAAAAAAACTCGCGTTAGAAAATTTAGAAAAACTTCCCTTTACTCAGCTTGCAAATCTCACTGGGCAGCCAGCCATGTCAGTGCCGTTATATTGGACTGAATCAGGTTTGCCTCTAGGTTCTCAATTCATAGCCCCTTTGGGCGATGAAAAAACATTATTACAACTCGCTCACCAACTGGAACAAGCCCAGCCTTGGTTCGATAAAACCCCAGCTAAAGAAAAGGCATCATCATGAAAACTGTTTTAATCACTGGCTGTTCATCCGGCATTGGCCGCGCTCTTTGTGAAAAATATTTAACAAAAGGATTTCATGTTTATGCCAGTGCTCGCAATATTCGCAGCCTAAATGACTTAGATGAACATTCTAATCTCACCAAACTGACTTTAGATGTTAACAGCCAAAGCAGTATACATAATGCGATTGCCCACATTAAACAAGATAATAACTACCTTGATGTACTGATCAATAATGCAGGCTATGCCGCCATGGGCCCCTTGGCAGATATGCCTCTCGAAGACCTTCGCGCACAATTTGAAACGAATGTCTTTGCTCCGATGGAATTGACCAAGGCCTGTTTACCCTTTTTGATGGCGAAAAAAGAGCTAGCGAAAAAGGAGACGACCAAAAACGCCAAACAACATAACGCTCAAGTTGTAAACATTGGCTCGGTATCAGGGATCACGACAACACCTTTTTCAGGGGCTTATTGCGCAACCAAAGCTGCTCTGCACTCTTTATCTGATGCCCAAAGAATGGAGCTAGCGCCTTTTGGTATCGATGTAATTACCGTACAACCTGGAGCCATTGAATCAAAGTTTGGCGATAACTCTCTAAACAATGTATTAGCACGCATTACTCCTCAATCACTTTATGCACCGTTAAAAGAAGCGATTCAAGCTCGCGCTACTGCCTCACAAGATAACCCAACCCCCGCGGCAGAATTTGCAGACACTTTAGTTGAGCAATTATTAAACAATCCGAAAGCCGTGATTCGAATTGGCAATGGTAGTTTTGGTTTGCCCTTATTGAAACGCTGGTTACCTGTGGCAATACTGGATAAGATACTGAGCAAGAAGTTCAACTTAACGTCGTTAGCCAAGCGCTAGCGAGAATGAACTTTATGAAGATGTTCTTACTCTCTATACAATAATTAGATCTGCACTCAGCCCCGGCTGACTTGTAAACAATAAGGTTATTCACTCGTATGTTTAAGTCTTTCTTTCCGAACCCTCGACTATTTTTCTTGTCGGTATTAATTTTTGCAGGTGTCGCTTCTGCTATTTGGTATGGATTCAACGAACAAATAGCCAGCTTGGTTGGCCTCGATATTTCAGATACCACACCCGTGATCGGGTTAGGACACTTCGTCACCAACTCTTTTTTATTGTTCTACGGTTTCTATTTTCTATGCACGGCAATTTTTGCCTTCTTATGGTTTAAAATTTCTCCTCATAAATGGCAGTGGTGGTCTATTGTTGGATCTTCCGCTATTTTATTTTCTACTTATTATTCCGTACAAGTATCCGTTGCTATTAATAACTGGCGTCGCCCATTTTTTGATTTAGTGCAATCATTACTAAAGCCTATCGATGCAAGCGCTGCTGAAAAGGTCGTCACCGAGCAGGCTTTGAGCTCAGCAACAAGTCAGCTATTTGATTTATTGATGCTCTTTGCTGAGATTGCTTTTTTAGCTATTTTTATCTATGTCGCAACTAAGTTTTTAGTGAGTCACTTTATCTTTCGCTGGCGTACGGCCATGAATGAATACTACACGCAAAACTGGAAGCAATTACGTAAGGTTGAAGGGGCATCACAACGTATTCAAGAAGATACCATGCGTTTCGCGACTATTATGGAAGATCTAGGGGTCTCATTAATCGAAGCGGTTATGACATTATTTGCCTTCTTACCGGTTCTTTGGGTGCTATCGGAATATGTATCGGAGTTGCCTATTGTCGGACAAATTGCACATCCCTTATTCTACGCCGCGCTGTTCTGGTCAATTTTTGGCACCGGCATATTAGCGATAGTAGGGATCAAACTACCAGGGCTGCAATTTAATAATCAAAAAGTCGAAGCCGCATTCCGCAAAGAGTTGGTGTATGGAGAAGATAATGAAAACAGGGCTCAACCTCTTAAACTGAGTGAACTTTTTTCTAATGTTCGTAAAAACTATTTCCGTCTGTACTTTCATTATATGTACTTCAATGTCGCAAGAAGTTTGTATTTACAAGCGGATAATATCTTTGTTTTCATCTTGCTAGTGCCAACCATTGCCGTTGGCGCAATTACCTTTGGTATATTGCAACAAATCCTAACGGCGTTCGGCCAAGTGAGTAATTCTTTTCAATACTTGGTTAATTCATGGACAATTATTGTTGAATTATTGTCTGTTAGAAAGCGTCTAAAGCAATTCGAATCCGTTCTGGATAAATCACCAGAATCCACACTAGCCACTGATAACAGCGATGTAAAAAGCCCCATCGATAGCTAATAAACATCAATGTGCTAAATCTAAAAGAGCCTTTAACTGAATGTTTCAGGTAAAGGCTCTTTTGCTCTCAACCCTTACTCTCCATATATTTCCCCAATCATTCCTCTATCTTGGTTCAACTCCTTGTAAACTGCTGGCATAATACCCCCCTAAATTTTGAGGCTTTAATAATGACTACTGAAAATACCCTACTAGCTCGATGTGGTTCCAAGTGTGAATTATGTGCAGCTGATGCGCCTGTTGCTAAATTTGAGGTCGCTCCTAGCGATGGCAGCGTTGAGCAAAGTGTTATGCTTTGCCCAACCTGTACTGATCAAATCAATAACCCAGATACCATCGATGGTAACCACTGGCGCTGCTTAAACGACAGTATGTGGAGCCAAGAGCTTCCTGTACAAGTCATGGCATGGCGACAACTTAAGACCTTAAAAGCGAAAGGCGAAGATTGGGCTCAAGATTTAGTCGATATGATGTACTTTGAAGAAGACGTGCAGAAGTGGGCAGAAGCCGGAATGGTTGACTTCAGCGCTGAAACGACCCGAGATAGCAACGGCGCACCACTCGTGGCTGGCGATAGCGTGACCTTAATTAAAGATTTAGTTGTAAAAGGCGCCAACTTCACAGCCAAGCGTGGCACGATGGTGAAAAATATCTCACTTACCGATAACCCACTTCATGTTGAAGGTCGAGTTAACGGTACACGCATTGTTTTAGTCAGTGCGTATTTGAAAAAGCAATAAATGACATTAAACAATCGACCATTCAGATGGTCGGTTGTTTTATTTTAATCTATCCTGTAATCCAACCAATACTCTCTTCAAGTACATAACATCATGACGATTGTCCAAATCCAAAATGCTTCTTTACGCTTACGTAATAATAAAATATTTGAGCTCTTTGTTGTCAGTATCATTATTTTATCGGCACTCTTGATTGGTGCTAAAACCTATCCAATACCCGATAGCGTGATGCAGCTAGTTAAATGGCTTGATCTTGCCATTACGCTTATATTTTTATTTGAAATCACTATTCGATTTATTGCTGAAGAAAATAAAAAACGTTTCTTTCATAGTGGTTGGAACATATTCGACACCTTAATTGTTATTGTCAGTCTGATTCCTATTGAAGACAGCGAGATGGCCTTAGTCGGACGTTTAGTGCGAATATTTCGAGTGCTGCGTATGGTTTCTATTATTCCAGAACTGCGAATGTTGCTGAATTCACTGCTTCGAGCCATGCCACAATTAGGCTACGTACTGCTATTGATGTTTATTATTTTTTATATATACGCCGCAGTAGGAGCGACCTTCTTTGCTAAAATTAATCCTGTGCTTTGGGGCGATATTTCGATTTCATTGCTTACTTTATTCCGTGTTATGACGTTCGAAGACTGGACCGATATAATGTACGAAACAATGGATGTTTATCCGCTAAGTTGGATTTTTTATCTCACGTTTATCTTCTTAACAGCCTTTGCTTTTTTAAACATGGTGATAGGCATTGTCGTGAATGTACTGGAAGATGAGCATGCAAAAGAACGTGCAGCTCAAGATGAAGCTGATGGCAAGATTTCTATGGATGACCTGGCAAAAGAAATTCGTTCGTTGAAAGAAATGCTTGAGCAGCAAAGAAAGGACTAAAAGAGTAGAGAGAAATGACAACCACAGAGGAGAACCACTGTGGTTGATCTATTTATATTTGATAAAAATCTAATAAGGCAAACTTATCCCGATATTCGCTCTATTACCGCCTAGCTCATCATCCAACCCGCGAGCGAGACTGAAACGTATTGGCATCATCAGATTATAAAATGCCACTACCTCTATATTAATATCAATCCCGACACCGGTTAAATATTCGGGCGAATTCCCACGTTGCCAAGCGCTGCCATAATCCACATAGATATTTGCCGATAAATCTCCAGCACCGATAGGCCAAATTCCCCAGCCCTTATCGATCCTTGCTAACCACTGGCTGTAGTTAATGCGATTCACGTTCATATTATGGCCACCTTGAACTGATGATGCGTAGCCTCTTAGAGCGAAATCATCACGACCGAACAAACCCAGCTCTGCTGAACGGTTATCGCCACCGACTGTCAGCGCTTCATTATTTTTGTCAGCCTGAGCAGCAATCACTTGAAATGAAAGAGAGCGTCTTCCAGGTAAGTCAAAAATTTCTTGCCACTGACCTTGAAGTATCCCGCCACTATAATCACTATCAGACAGTCCTACTAACACATCATTGCTTTCATAAACCAAATCAAAATACCGACCGGCAGAAAACCCAGGGCTATTTAAATAACCTTCACGACTATCAAATTTCAGCCCCAAACCTGCTAACGTTTTTTCACAGGTTTTATGTCGTTTAACATTAGCATCAAGGCATGAAACGGAAAAGAGATCATCACGGGCCACCGTACCTTCTCGCTCAACGACAATAGCCGCATTGAGAGATAATTGATCTTCATAAGCATTCACAATATGATTTCGAGCGAAAATCCAACGGTCTTGCTCAACGATGTATTCTGGTTTTCGATCATCAAAGACATCAACATAATCGTGGCTGCGTTGAAAATTAATTTGATAACGGTTGTCATAACCATACTGCACACTGATATCACCCAGCTCATTTTCCCAATCAATACCCAACGATAATGAATAGTTGTGCCTTGCCAAGACATCGCTGCCTCCGGTTGTGAGCCCTACCTGAGTCGCTTCTGGAGTCGCACTGTAAAAAGGGAACCACCAACGAGGCTTTAAACTTGACCAAGGGCTATAAGCCTCTGACGTCGATTTTTCAACATTTAAAGAGAAAGGTTTTGGATAATTATATTGCCCTTGTTTGTCGGCTAAAGAAAATTCAGATAGGTCGGCAGCATCATCTAATTCAATACTTCTAAATTCAAAACCATCAGCGGTATAAGCTTGAAAAATAATCTGTGATTTTCTCTGATTTTCTGCATTGCTGATCAACTTAGGCTCAAATGCCCCCGTCAGCATGTTGGTAAGCTGAATTAGCTTTTCACTTTGTTGATTTAATATAAAGATATTATAAATACCGTCATAATCCGCACTGAATAATATTCTCCCATCGGCTAATATTTGTGGACTATTTTCTATAGCCTTAGTATTTGTAATTTGCGTCCACTGTTTTATAGAATAAAACGCGATAGCATCATCAGCTGACTCGGTTTTTACTAAATCAATACGTTCTAAATTCCAGCCCTGCAAAGCACGTTTAACCGCGACAACAAGATAATCGCCTTTGGGAGACACATCAAAATCACCAACAACCGTGGTTTCATCTTCTCCGTGCCATAAACTTTGAAGATCCCCTTGTTTGTTGAGCAGTACAAATTCACTGATACCCTTCACTTTTCGACTGGCGATCATTCTATCACTATCTAACCATCGAACATTTCTTAAACGCGATTTATGAGTCAATGTTTGCCAGTCTTTTTCCGCGCGGCCCTCCGTTAACAAAAAAATATCTGCCCAGCTGCGGCCATCAGCCCAAGTGATGATACGACTTGCAACTACATCATTTTGCTTATTTACATCCACGGCTAATACATTATTAATGTCGATCAATGCTGCAAATTTTCCATCGCGATACGTCGTTAGCTTAGGATTGTCCTCTCCATTATTGTCAATAAAATAAAAACGCTCACCCTGGCTATTACTCACATCTTTAAAAAGTCCTTGTCGATCATTTTCAATCTCTAATACGTCCCCTTGCGCCGTTGAATTTTCCAGTAATTTAATCTGATCGGCGAACGTAGTATTCAACCACTCATGGTAATCTTCCCAGAGCTGATCAAAATCCTTTCCTATAACGGATGACATAGAATGATTTTGCATGACCGCGGGTATACCTTCCCCACTGTATTTTTGTAGATAGTGTTGAATTTCTTTCTCGCCGTATGTTTCAGCAAGAAACTGATAAAAATAACTGCCGTATAAATAATGCATGCCTAAAGGTAATTCTCTAAGAGGCACTGCAACATCCCCTAACGTTTTTAAACGATCAGCAGCGACTTCAGTGCGCATCTGCATGCGATAAAAAGAACCTTGTAAGCGGCCATAGCCAAGTTCGTTATTGGTTTCCAAATACGTCGCTAAGCCTTCAAGCATAAAAGAAGGTGTCATCGAATGCGGAAAAGCTAAAACAATATTGCCAAATACATCCCTCATGGCTTTCGGTAAACCCCGAGCCATTTGCTGATGTAATACGTGAACATATTCATGGCGAATCAGAGTATGTAGCCAATCATCATTCACTTCTAAACCCTCAACGCTGTCCGGTGGACTACTGAATAATCTAATTTGTGCATAAGGAAAAAAAGTAGCCCAGCCATTGGAAAAATCAAAGTCATCAACCAACGCCATCTGAGTTTTTTGCTCTGGCGCTTGGCCAAAAAATGGGACTAATTCTAAGTGAACGCGTTCGGCAATATTGAGCGCTTTATCTGCCATAAGCACATTGCTTTCAGGATAGGTAATGGCGAAGTGCTCACTTTCTTTTACCCGCCATTGAGTGGCTGCATTTTCTGCAATCGGCTTATCCCAAGCTGCAAAATTGGCTTGGCTAATCGGCATACTCATAACCTGTAAAATACAGACACTTAATATGGCTAAAATACGCATCTAACTTCCCTATATGGCGATGGGTCTTACAATTTGAGATCGCGACGTTATCGCTCATATAATAGGCTTTAATACTTATTAATTCATGCGAATATTTATGCATAGCACTTTCACGATAATGGGCTTAGCATAATAGATAAGATAAGCGTTTATTTGAAGGAGTTTCACATGCAATGGTCTGATCACTACCGCCGCCATGCTCGTTACAATGCTTGGATCAATCAATCCTTACTGGAAGCCAGTTTAAGCCTGCCTGTAGCCGATCAAAATAAAGACCAAGGCGTGTTCTTTCGTTCCCTTACAGGGAGCTGGAATCATATTATGGTAGGGGACCTTTTATGGCTCAACCGCCTCGCCAAAATATTTCCAATTCTCGATGACAAAATAGGTAACTGGCCACTACCTACCCAGCTCGATCAAATTTTATATAAAAACTTGGCGGAACTGGCCAAAGCACGCCAGCAATTGGATGAATTAATCATTCAGTGGTGTGATTTTTTACGTGAAAGCGATTGTGAAGATAGACTGCAATATTTCAATAGCCAAGAAGCGTTACGGGTTAAACCATTGCCTGATGTAATGCAGCATTTATTCAATCACCAAACCCATCATAGGGGCCAAATTAGCGCATTATTAAGTCAGCTTGGCGTCAATTATGGCACCACCGACTTTATCGCCATGCCAGGTGACGATTAGTCTTTATCACTGGGAGGCATTTTTCTAAAAGTAGCGAAATGCTTCCATCGAAATCATAAGAATGATGATTACCGTTGCCACTAACAATGTATTTCCATTCCTTGGAATAATACCTTGAGTAATGGAGCCTTCTTCATTTAAGGACTCGTTAGTCGAATCATAATCGCGCATCAAAGAGATCCCTTTAATTAAGTCATCATCATTAACTAAAATACGGACTAGATAGCTTGCAGGCAGTCCACCTACAGCTCCAATAAGATTTTCCCCTTCAATAAAAGAGCTGATCCGGTGCTGCTCTAACAAACCTTGAATTACATGAGCTTCTAATACATCAGACGCTTCATAGACGCATTTCATATTGCTTTATCCTCATGCCACTTCATTCGATTGATTATGAATCAGTTTAGTTGATTAAACATAATGCGGGTTATCTTCACTTTCACTGTGTCAGCATAATAATCTAATAATTCATTTAATTTTACTAAAGACGGCTTCTACCCAAAACCGAACGCTAAAACTTGTTATAATTTTTTTACCATTCTTATGTATTTAGATGCCAAATGAAACTGGAAATTTTATATCTAGATGAAAATCTAGTCGCTATTAACAAACCGTCAGGCCTATTGGTTCACCGCAGCGAAATTGATCGCTATGAAACCTTATTTGCATTGCAGTTATTACGTAATCAATTAGGCCAACGAGTGTATCCCGTGCATCGGTTAGATAAACCGACTTCAGGTGTTTTATTATTTGCCTTAAATTCAGAGACCGCCAGTTTAATGGTCGAGCAGTGGCGCCAGCGTGATGTAGAAAAACGCTATCTAGCCGTCACTCGCGGTTATATGCCTGAAGAACTGCACCTAGACTACGCCATGGTGCCACCCGTCGACAAACATGCCAAACACGAGCGTATAAAGCCTGCTCAAGAAGCCATTACAGATTTCAAATTATTAGCGACGGTAGAAGTCGATGTCGAGATTGATAAATACCCACAATCTCGTTACTCCCTAGTAGAAGTTATGCCGAAAACCGGGCGTAAGCATCAAATTCGCCGTCACCTTAAGCATTTGAGCCACCCAATTATCGGAGATGCACGTTATGGCAAAGGTCGTCATAGCCGATACTTTCGCGATCACTTCGATGCTGGGCGCTTGTTATTGCACGCATGGCAATTGAGTTTTGAGCACCCTTATAGCGGCGAAAGAGTTAATCTTTATGCGGGCTTGGATAGCCCCATGAAAGGTTTGTTATCACGCTTTGATTGGCTCAACAGCCTGCCTAGTCCTTTACTTCAAGCGACAGATCGAGTGTTGGCTGACGGACAATGTAGAGAGCTACCAGAACCCCCACCAGAGGAAGAAGAATCTTTACCGCAGTAAACGGCACGAAATACGTCGTAAAGCTCATACTAATCGCCATCAAGGCAATGGTGTATACCTTCGCTTTTAATGGAATACCCTTGCCTTCCAAGTAATAGACTAAATACTTGCCTAGACGAGGGTGCCCCACAAGCCAATTATAAAATCTAGGCGAAGTGCGCATGAAACACGCGGCGGCTAATAATAAAAAGGGCGTCGTTGGCATAACAGGCAAGAATATGCCGATCACTCCTAAAACCACGCTCAGACAACCCACCACAAAAAGCAAAGCTTTTACTGCTTTATTTTTAAATCGAGCTATTGCCGACATATAGGCCTCTAATTAAAGCGTTTTCAATTATATTCACTCTCATTATTCACAGAATGACTCTTTATACTTAATAGCTTAGCGTGAATGAAGATAGGAATAAAAGAACTTACTCACATTTTCTGTGGATAAGTTTATGCATAAGTTTTTTATAAGTATTGCCAGCCTGCATGAATGCTGGCGCAAGAACAGATTGACGGTTTTTCGCACAACCAAAAAATCCTTATTTTTCAATCTCTTATATATAAAGTGACAATTTCATGACATCTTAACAATACTGGCAAATTCATCAGTAAATAAAAAGTTGGCTTGTTAGTAACAAGAAAATTACGACAACTTTCTCTCAAAATTTTTTGACTGATTTCAAATATACTTTTATCAGCAATCGTTAAAATAATAACAACACCTAATAAACCCGCATGCTTACTGGCCTTAATTGCTTACCCACAGATTCTGTGGATAACTTGGTGGACAGTCTCTTTAAAAGCGACTCAGGAGCCCGTGTTATCTGCCTCCTTGTTAGATTGATCGTTTTTTAACCAACATAAAATCTTCTTACTTATCAATGACTTATGAGTGTCAATAATGTTATATCAATATTTTATTAGAATTATCATTTTATTACCCCGTCATTTTTAAATTGTGAATAAAAGCCAAAAAAATAATTTCATGAACTTCTGTCAAGTGTTTTTTAACGAAATATTCATCGTGTATAGAGCTATTGAGGCGATTGTCAAAAGTAAAATTGAGAGAGTAATAAGAATGAAGCAATATAAGGTCATTGGGGATAAGTAAGCACTCACACTTTATTATCCCTAAATAATAGAGCTCTCTGTGGATAAACTTCACTTCTATACTATTTTATTGCAAAAAATCATCCATCAGCTCAATACAGAATATTTTATTATCCGCTCAATTAAACAATAATTCTTATATTTATCATGTAGGTAGAAGATAGCACAACGTTTTCGCTATCTTTTTGACGACAGATATTTGTCTTGTGCATAACAAACAAAAAAAAGGAGCCATAGGCTCCTTTAATGTATTTAGTCGAACTTAAACTGATTAAGTATTAATTCAAACCAATTGTCTTTGCTAACTCATCAGCAGCCATGTAACCACCAATGAAGCGACCATCTTGCAAAACAATCGCAGGCGTTCCGCTGACACCTACTTCATAACCAAGAGCGATGTGCTCAGCAATAGGCGCATCACAATCTAGATTGTCTTTGATCGTACGATTCTTCTTAGCCGCGGTCATTGCTTCAGCACGATTCTCGTCACACCATACGGATTTAATTTTTTTGAACGAACTCGTTAGTTGGCCTGTACGACGATCAGTTACGCCAGCACGAGGATAAGCAAGGTAACGTACGGTAATACCTAAATCATTTAAGCGAGCCACTTCGTTATGTAACTTACGGCAATAGCCACAGTCGATATCAGTAAATACGTTGATGACTGTTTTTTCTTCGCCCTTGGCTTTAAAGATCACTAAATCTTTATCGTCCAATGCCGCCATTAAACCTTCACGTTTAATATTATTACGATTTTTAGTAATATTATTAGGCTTCAGCGGTAATAATTCATAAAGCTCACCACGGTATACCATGTGAGTCAGATCAGGGGTCAAGTGAACGAGGGATCCATCCGCTAATACCGCTTCAATAATTTGCTTATTCGCCAAACTCATCACTTCTTTCACTTTAACCGGCTGGCCAAATGATTGAGAAATCTGGGCTTCTACTCTTAGACTTAATTGTTTGTTCTGCTCAGCGGCATCAACAGCAGGCTGAGGCACTTCGGCTGCATAACTCGTTGTCGCTACCGCAAAAACGGCCAACAGGGTCGCTAATATTCTCATTCTATCTCCGCGCTGTTTTTTACAGATGAAATTGTGTTAATGCTTTGAGAACAAGGCTCTCAATAAGTTCCTGCTAGTGTACATAATTTCAGGCATAAAAAAACGGGCACTAGGCCCGTTCTTTTAGATTTGGTTAAAATCACATCATTCTTGTTAAAAGAATTATGCTTTTTTACCCAACTTCTCTTTAATACGTGCAGACTTACCGCTACGCTCGCGTAGGTAGTAAAGTTTAGCCTGACGTACATCACCGCGACGTTTAACTTCGATAGAATCGATTAAACGGCTGTGAGTTTGGAAGCTACGCTCAACGCCCACACCATGGGAGATTTTACGTACTGTAAACGCAGAGTTAACACCGCGGTTACGCTTACCAATTACAACACCTTCGAACGCCTGTAGACGCTCACGAGTGCCTTCAATAACTTTAACTTGAACGACTAAAGTATCACCTGGGCCAAAATCTGGCACATCTTTCTTAAGCTGTTCTACTTCAATTTGCTGAATGATTACGTTTCTATTGCTCATTGCTCGCTCCCTAATAATCGTGAGAATCTTCTGACTCACGCTTAAAATCTTCTAATAACGAAACTTGTTCGTTGTTTAAGTCTAGCTTGTCTAATAGGTCTGGTCGTCGTTGCCAAGTACGTCCTAAGGACTGTTTCAGGCGCCATTGTTGAATCAGCTTATGATTGCCACTCAACAAAACGCTGGGTACTTCTTGCCCTTCAAATTCTTCCGGGCGAGTATAATGTGGGCAGTCGAGTAAACCATCCGCAAAGGAATCTTGTACGGCCGATAATTCGTGCCCCAAAACTCCCGCTACTTGTCTACTTACTGCATCTAATAACGTCATGGCGGGTAATTCACCACCACTGAGTACGAAATCGCCGATAGACCACTCTTCGTCAATTTCGGCCTCGATTAAACGTTCATCGATGCCTTCGTATCGTCCTGCGACTAAAATAAGTTTGTCATGCTGAGCCAATTCAACGACTCCTGCTTGATCCAGCTTGCGTCCCTGAGGTGACATGTAAATAACTTTCACATCATCTCCCTCAACAACACCGGCTGCTTCTTTAGCGGCATTGATCGCGTCCCGTAACGGTTGAATTTTCATCAACATGCCTGGGCCACCACCGTATGGACGATCATCCACTGTTTGGTGCTTATCATGAGTAAAGTCTCTAGGGTTCCAGATACTTAAACTCAATAAACCTTGTCTCACTGATCGACCTATCACACCCAATTGGGTCATAGGTTGAATCATTTCAGGAAACAGTGTTATCACTCCAAACCACATGGTTTCACCACACAAACAGGCTTAATTAAAAGTCTGCTTCCCAATCAACCTGCATTTCACCAGCATCCAGGTCAATCTTGCCAATCACTGCATCAACATAAGGAATCAAGCGTTCTTGCTGGTCAAGACTGCCTTCATATCCCTTCACACTCATCACATCGTGAGGCGCGCCAGAGTTGAATAAATGATCGATTTTACCTAACAACTCGCCGTTTTTATTAACGACGATCAAACCAACAAGCTGAGACCAATAAAATTCGTCTTCTGCTAGTTGTGGCAAGTCAGAGGATAGGACTGAGATCTCTACTTGGCTTAATGCCAAGGCCAAATCACGGTCGTCTATACCGTCAAACTTTGCAACTATGCCTTTACCTTGGGGTTTGGCCTCTATCACTTTATAAGACTGCCACTGACCTTTAACCTTCAGGTACCAGTTTTTATAATCAAGAATGCCTTTCATAGGATCGGTAAAAGAATGCACTTTTACCCAACCCTTAATACCAAATGCGGTCGTCACCTTCCCGACAATTGTTACGTCAGAATCGCTAATCAGTTTTGATTGCTGTGATGCCATGATATTCCCCGGTGAAAGCAAGATTACGCTTGTGCTTTAGCGTTATCTTTTAATAACTTAGCAACACGGGCAGAAGGCTGTGCGCCTTTGCTCATCCAGTATTCAACGCGTTCAGCGTCAACACGCAAAGCTTCTTCAGAACCTCTGGCTACAGGGTTGAAGAAACCTACACGCTCGATAAATCGACCGTCACGTGGGTTACGTTCGTCTGCAACAGAAAGGTGATAAAAAGGACGTTTTTTTGAGCCGCTACGGCTTAAACGGATAACTACCATAAAGTGTTTCGCTCCGATCGTTTATCTGTGGGTAGGTGTTAATATTGCCTACCGTAATTGTTTGACCCATGAAAATTCATGGGTCGCGCATTCTACACTAATTTATTAGTAAATCCAATAGCTTGCAGACCCCACTGGCCCGAGGTAATCTGGCCCACTAAATAGTAACTATAATAACAATAAACAGGATCTGATCGATGTTTCAAACCCTTACTCAAGTAGCTCTGCCCATAGCGATTATCCTGATCATGACAGGGGTTGGCTTAAGCTTGGTCCCCACCGATTTTAAGCGTGTATTTCAACAGCCCAAAGCATTCTTAGTCGGCGCTACCTGCCAAATGCTACTTTTGCCATTAATCGCCATTGCGGTTATTGCATTAACTGGACTAGAAGGCGAGCTCGCGATTGGCTTATTCATACTTTCATTATGTCCAGGTGGGGCAACCTCAAACCTCTATAGCTACCTAGCCAAAGCGGATGTCAGTTTATCGGTATCATTAACCTCTGTGATTGGCTTCATCACCCCTTTTACTATTCCTTTATTAGCCGCTTGGGCCATTAATTTTTATGGCATTGAAGGTGAGCAATTTGAGCTGCCCATTATTAGCACTTGGATTAAGTTAATGGCAGTGACTGTTATTCCCGTATTAATAGGTATGGGCATTCGCGCCAAATGGTCAAACTTAGCCAAACGCTCTGAAACTTACGTTAGCGGGTTCTCTATGGCGGTACTGGCTTTTATCATCATTAGCATTTGTATTAATTTAGGTGAGAAGCTGATCGACTTTGCCATCGCAACAGGCCCAGCGGTTATTATTTTAAACCTAACGACCATGACTCTCGGCTACTTTGCTGGCCGCTTCTTACTTCACCAAGAAGCTCAATCTCGAACAATAACGATTGAAGTAGGCCTGCAAAACGGAACGCTCGCCTTGCTAATTACTTCAGGTATATTAGAAAGTAGCGCTATGTCGATAGCCCCCAGTATCTATAGCGTATTTATGTTTATGACTGCGTCTTTATTCACCTACTGTGTCTTGCGAAAAGATAACTTAGTAAAAAAAAGCTAATATAAAGTTACGCAAAAGACAGAAAGGCACTTAGGTTAAATCTAAACCTAATGCCTTATTCTCACTTGGTATTTTTAACTAATAACAAACGCTTACCGCCTAACTATGCTCTAATTAATACATAGCTAAGGACTAAACAGGTGAGCTAAAGATGCTGTATAAATTAAACGCGCAATATATGAAGATGGTTCGCCCTTGGCATGACGTGGCGAATATCACCCGACAATTAATGTCTCATCCTATCAACCCCTTTGCTGATCACTTTTATTTTCGTACCGCCTCGGCTTCAATTGAATTATTTGAACGCTTAACCACCGATTACGAAGAACCAGAATGGGGCTTAAACAGCACTACGATTAATAATAAAAAAGTACCTATTAGTCAGAATGTCGTATTCCATAAACCTTACTGCAATCTTTTGCACTTTAAGCGCGATAAGCCTCAACCACAGCAAACCAAGGTACTACTAATCGCGCCAATGTCAGGTCACTTTGCAACCTTACTGCGCTCGACCGTAAAAGAATTTTTACCTGACCATGAAACCTACATTACCGATTGGCGCAATGCTCGTGATGTTCCACTCAGTGCTGGAAGCTTTAGTTTTGATGATTACGTGACGTACTTAATTGAGTTCATTACGTTCTTAGGTCCTGATACTCATGTAATTGCAGTTTGCCAGCCTTGCGTTCCTGCGATGGTTGCACTTTCAGTTATGCATCAAGAAAACGATAACAATATACCTAAATCTCTCACCCTTATGGGCGGTCCAATTGATGCGCGCATTAGCCCTACCGACGTCAATGATTACGCTGGCGGTAAAGATTTAGAATGGTTTGATAAAAATGTTATTTGTACCGTACCTGCTAATTTTTCAGGACAAGGACAAAAGGTTTACCCAGGTTTCATTCAACTCTCTGCCTTTCTCAGCATGAACATGGACAATCATGTTAATAAACACGTTAAGTTTTTTAATGACCTAGTTGCAGGTGATGGTGATAGTGCTGAAGATCATAGATTGTTTTATAACGAATACCTTGCCGTTATGGATATGCCCGCGGATTATTACCTAGACACCATTCGAAAAGTTTTTCTTGAGCATCAATTACCAAAAGGCACTATAGAATACCGTGGTAAAAAAATTGACTTAGGCTCGGTAACGAAAACGGCACTATTGACCATCGAAGGAGAAAATGATGACATTACCGGTTGTGGTCAAACATCCGTCGCGCTGGACCTATGCAGTAATCTAGCGACGAATAAAAAGAAACACTATGAACAACCTGGAGTGGGTCATTACGGTATTTTCAATGGCCGAAAATATCGCGAGATTATTGCACCTATGATTAAAGACTTCATCAAGGAGCACTCTAAAAAATTGAGGGGAAGTAAAAAAGATTAGCACCATCACAATTCAAAAAAACATTAGTATTAACGAGAATTATTTTTTATATGCCGTTAATACTAACTTTTAATAATTAACTCCCAAATCAATTCGATGCTTTAATCCATTAAATAGTGCCAGTACTCATCTCTTAACGTCCGCTTTTGTAATTTCCCAGTCGCAGTATGAGGAAGCTGATCTACAAAAATAATATCGTCAGGCAGCCACCATTTCGCGACTTTATCAGCCAAGAAATCATAGATCGTTTCTTTTTTTAAATTTCCATCTTGCGCCACAATAAATAACAGCGGCCTTTCATCCCACTTTAAATGCTTAACACCAATAACACAGGCTTCTGTAACACCCTTGCAACCTTGCGCCGCATTTTCTAAATCAATAGAACTGATCCACTCTCCACCAGATTTCACCACATCTTTCGCGCGATCAACAATCCTTAAATAGCTATCTTCATCAATGGTCGCAATATCTCCAGTATCAAACCAAATTCTTCCTTGCTGATCTTCAATAAAAGAATCGGACTTATCTGCCTTGTAATAGCTACTTAAAACCCAGGGTCCGCGAACTCTTAGCAATCCACGAGCTTGACCGTCATGCTTTAAAGGCAGATTAGTCTCTTCATCAAATATTTCTATGTCGATGCCTAGCATGGGCTTACCTGCCGATGTCTGAACATGATAGCGTTGATCATCCGTCATATCTGCCATCGACTTTCTCTTTGCCCCAAGCGTCGCCAACGGACTGGTTTCTGTCATGCCCCAAATGGGTAATAAATAAATGCCGTAATCTTTATCAAGCGCTTCCACCAATACTCGAGGAGAAGCAGCCCCACCAACACCCACCGTTTTTACCGAAGGAATCGTCAACTGATGCTCTTTTAAATACTCAATCAAGCCCAACCAAACGGTTGGCACCCCAAGCATTAAATCTACTTTGGCGTAATCAATTAAACGATACAGATCTTTCCCTGCCATGCCCTGCCCAGGCAATACCAAGGTAGCACCTGACATAGGCGCAATATAAGGCACACCCCACGCACAAACGTGATACATAGGAACAACTGGCATAACGACACTATCGGAAGATATATTCAGTGCATCCGGGTTTCGACTTGCAAAAGCATGCATGACGGTTGAGCGATGAGAATACAAAACCCCTTTAGGATGACCCGTTGTTCCAGAGGTATAGCAAAGACACGCTGCGCTATCAGCATCTAGATCTGGCCATACTAGCTGATCATCTTGCTTCGCAAGTAACGCTTCATAATTAATAAGATTATTTAATGAACTCGTCGGCATTTGGTCGGCATCAATTAATACAATAATGCCTTTAACCGAGGCTAATCGATCAGCAATGGGTTCTAATAAAGGAATGAAACACGCATCGACCAAAAGATAGCTATCTTCAGCATGCTGAATAATATATTCAATTTGTTCGCTATACAGACGAGGATTAATGGTATGACAAATCGCACCGATTCCAGATATGCCGTAGTAACACTCAAAGTGGCGGTATCCATTCCACGCCAAAGTACCAATTCGATCGCCTTCTTCAACCCCCAAAGCTAATAACGCATTGGCGAGCTTCTTACATCGAACCAAGGCGTCGCGGTAAGAGTAACTGTGCAAATCACCCTCTAAACGATTGCTAATTATTTTTTGCTGCCCATGATGACAAGCGGCATACTCTATTAGATCGGAGATCAATAACGGATGCGCCATCATCTGGCCTGAAGCTTGAGGCTTTTCTGAGTTCATTACATTCCCTTGCAGTCACTTTCTATCAGATAAAATTCAATCAATAGTAAAGCGTATTTTTAATTAACTGTCAGGCCAATTTTACGCTTTAGAATATTTATTATTAATTATCTGCCAAACGACTCTTAAGCTCCAATGCCTAAGCGATAGTTTTCACCAAGAGAAACGAAGACTCATAACAAAAAACTACCCTTTTGGGTTTTAACCTAACTGCTTAACAAGATTGGGCTGATAATCGTATACCGAAATACTCAAGCCTAAAGTTTCAATTTTTTCATCAAGCAGTCTTATTTTTTCACTTAATTCTTCCATCGTTAGCGTATTGTTATCCAGCTGATAAACCTGCTTAGAAGCCTGAAGATTAAAATAACTGATAATAATCGCGTTTTTGTCGTTTGCCTCAAGCGCTATATTCAACTTTTTAGAACTGCGATAAATACGGTTCATTTCTCTCTTTAAGCTACGAACATAATTTATCTCAGCCATAAACGGCTTATTAGCCATTACTTTGAACGCACTCACTACAACCGCCGCTCCAGCAACAACACCCAAGACATTCCACCAAAAATTATCACCTTCAATACCACTGCCAAATAAAGCAATTAGAATATTCGAGACACTCAAAGAAATAACCAGCAATACCGCGATACTTGTAATTAACACGATATTAAGGCGCTTTCGATAAAGCGCCTTGTCGATTGTTTGTAGTTGCATACGATAATTTCACTATAAAATGAGTTTGGATTTTTCCAACTAAGACGCAATTATAACGATTTAAGCATTATTAAAGATAGGTAATTCACATTTCTCTACAAACAGTAAACCGCAGCAGAGAGAATTGACGGCTATACATTTTTTTTCTTAGGGTTGTAAACCACCGCTAACAAAATACCGCAAAAGACTAATAAGGTGCTGTAAAAATGTAAGCTTGTGACTACTTCATCCAAAATAATGATCGCTAACATGCCACTAAAAATAGGCATTGCGTAATACACCATTCCGGCATTAACTGCACCAATAGTGGAAATCGCCTTATTCCAGAGAATAAATGCAAACAAAGATGCAAAAATCCCCACATATAAAATGCTCATTACCGTTGAACTTTCAATGCTTTTAGCGGGTATCAGATAAAGCTCTATTAGAAAAAATGGTAATAAAAATACAAGACCAACGATAAAGCTGGCAAGCTGAAAGGCTGGCACAGTAATCCCAGCCGGCCTTTGTTTCAATAACATGGAGTATATTGCAAAGATAAAAGAAGCCATCAGCATCCAAAGGTCTCCTTCTGCAAAAGTTAATTCAGCTAATACAGACAGCTCACCCTTACTAATCAACAATAGAATTCCAGCCGCCACTAATACAATGCCAGCAAGCTTATTCCAACCAATCACTTCCGCCAAAAATATTTTTGATAAAAGCAGCACAAAGATAGGAAAGGTAATAGCAATCAAAGAAAGGTTAATGGCACTACTGGTTTGACCCGCATAGTAGATTAACGAGTTAAATAACGTAACGCCCAGTAGCGATACAATGCTCAAGTAGCCAATATTATCTTTCAGCCAAGATTTTTGCGCCAGTAATGGCTTAATGGCAAAAGGCAATAAAACTAAAATAGCGACGACCCAGCGCCAAAACGCTAGGGTTAATGGTGCAATCTCTTCGCTGAGTCCACGAGCAACAACAAAATTACCAGACCATAAAATAGTGGCGGTAATCGCACAGGCGAAACCGATAAACACAGGTTTTGACGTCATGATGTTTTACTCTGGCACTTATCTTTAAACAACGCAGTAGAGTATTGAAAGCTGTCCAGTTAGTCAAACAACCACCTCTTTCAGGTCATGTCGTTATTGACTCATCTCGATTCAATACCCAGCAACGCTCATTATTACTGAAACCTATTTTTGGGTAATAACTATTGGCAGCTGGTGCGGCTATCAAAATCAACTTACATCTTGGACCGAGCTGATTTTGGGTTTGTACTTGAAGCTTCTTACCTATGCCTTGGCTTTGATATTTTTGATCGACCGCCAAGTCGGATAGATAACAGCAATAATGGAAATCGGTTACACAGCGGGAAATACCTATTAGGTTTTCTGCATCCCAGGCACTGATGATTAGATTACTGTTGTTGATCATTCCCTTCAGACATTCTTCGTCTTCTATTGGGCGACGTTCAGCTAAAGTAGAATTTTTTAGCAGGTTAGTGAACTGGGTTGCCGTGATATTTAGGTTATTGTCTAAGTTGGAGTTATAGACTTGATAAGTTATTTTTGTCGCAACATTATTCATATTTACTACACATACATCCTTGATTGAATAGTCATAGTAAATCGTAGGCATAAAAAAACCAATACGAAAGGTATTGGTTTTTTTATTTGACGGACAAGTAACGCAAAAGAATACGGCGTTGAAATATATTCAAGAATACGACATTGAAATATATTCAAGAATACGTCCCTGTAGTGTCCGCCGGCCTGCCCCAGCCGCTCCAGGCATTCACGGCGCTAACGCTCCTTGGGCAGTCGAATAATCTAGCAGGAAGCTGCGCTTCCTAAGCGCTAGATTATTCCCATTCGATCGTCGCAGGTGGCTTAGAACTTACGTCATAAGCAACACGAGAGATGTGTTCAATTTCGTTGATAATGCGGTTAGAAACTTTCTCTAACAATTCATACGGTAGGTGTGCCCAACGCGCTGTCATAAAGTCGATGGTTTCTACTGCTCGTAACGATACAACCCATTCGTAACGACGGCCATCACCAACAACGCCAACCGACTTAACCGGTAGGAATACAACGAAAGCTTGAGACGTTTTATGGTACCAATCAAAGTTGTGCAATTCTTCTAAGAAAATCGCATCGGCTTCGCGCAAAATTTCGCAATATTCTTTTTTTACTTCACCTAGAATACGCACACCAAGACCGGGTCCTGGGAATGGGTGACGGTAAACCATGTCGTATGGTAAACCTAATTCAAGACCCATTTTACGTACTTCGTCTTTAAACAATTCGCGTAATGGCTCAACTAGCTCCATCTTCATGTCATCGGGTAATCCACCTACGTTATGGTGAGATTTAATGACGTGTGCTTTACCGGTTTTAGACGCCGCTGATTCGATCACATCAGGGTAAATCGTACCTTGAGCCAAGAAATTAACGTCTTTAATTTTGGTCGCTTCTTCATCGAATACTTCAATAAAGGTATTACCGATAACTTTACGCTTTTCTTCTGGATCAGAAACACCGACCAACTTACCTAAGAATAAATCAGCAGAATCAGAGCGAATAACTTTTACGCCCATGTTATCGGCAAACATATCCATAACGGCATCACCTTCGTTTTTACGAAGTAAGCCGTTATCAACAAATACGCACGTTAGTTGGTCGCCAATCGCTTTATGCAATAACGCAGCAACAACGGATGAATCAACTCCACCAGAAAGACCTAATAGAACTTTCTTATCGCCAACTTGCGCACGTACACGAGCAATTTGATCTTCAATGATTTTTGCTGGCGTCCATAACGATTCACAAGCACAGATTTCGTGAATGAAATGCCCTAATAAACGCTCACCTTGAAGTGTGTGCGTTACTTCTGGGTGAAACTGTACGCCGTAATAATTTTTCTCTGCGTGATACATGCCAGCAATTGGACAAGATCCGGTCGATGCCATTAACTCAAAGCCTTCTGGCATTTGCGTTACTTTGTCGCCGTGACTCATCCATACATCAAGATGCTTATCGCCATTTTCTATATGATCAGAAATATCTTTTAATAAAGCAGAATTACCTTCCGCTTTGATGCGAGCATAACCAAACTCACGTAAGTTAGAACCTGCAACCTTGCCGCCCAATTGCTCAGCCATGGTTTGCATGCCGTAACAAATACCTAATACCGGAACGCCTAAATCGAATACCGCTTGCGGAGCGCGTGGAGAGTTTTCTTCCGTTACCGACTCAGGACCACCGGCAAGGATGATTCCGTTTGGTGCATAATCAATGATTTCCTGATCATCCATATCCCATGCACGAATTTCAGAGAAGACACCCAGCTCACGTACACGACGTGCAATAAGCTGAGTATATTGAGAACCGAAGTCTAAAATTAAAATACGTTGAGCGTGAATGTCAGTCATAACCATCTCTTTCTAAAATGAAAAAACCCGCAGACGAATCAGCAGGTTAAATTTTTTGTCTAAATTGATCGAAGCATGATTGAGTATTTACGACTCAATCATACTTCTTTTAAATTCTTCTATTTTTAGAAGCGTTACTGAGGCCGTTAGAGTGAGGCAAAAATTTGCGAAAGACCGGAGCTTAGCGTGCTAAGTGAGGATCTTGAACCAATTTTTAACAAAGCTCTAACAACGTAAGTAGCTTCTAGCCCATTCTGTAGTTCGGGGCTTCTTTCGTAATTTGTACATCGTGTACGTGAGACTCTTTCATACCCGCATTGGTAATACGAACGAACTCAGGCTTAGTACGCATTTCTTCAATTGTTCCGCAACCGGTATAACCCATGGAAGCACGAACACCACCCATCAGCTGATGAACGATATTAGTCAATGGACCCTTAACCGCGATACGACCTTCAATACCTTCTGGTACTAATTTATCGACACCGCTGTTTTTATCTTGGAAATAACGATCTGAAGAACCTTGCGATTGACCCATTGCGCCAATAGAACCCATACCACGGTAGCTCTTATAAGCTCGACCTTGGAACAGTTCAACTTCACCTGGGGCTTCATCAGTACCCGCAAGCATAGAGCCAACCATGATAACACTCGCACCCGCAACAATCGCTTTAGCAATATCACCAGAATAACGGATACCACCATCAGCAATTACCGGTACGCCATATTTTTCCATCGCAGCCGAAACGTTTGCTACCGCTGAAATTTGAGGAACACCAACACCGGCAACAATTCGCGTAGTACAAATAGAACCTGGGCCGATACCGACTTTAACGCCGTCAGCACCGGCTTCTGCTAATGCAATTGCCGCTGCCGCAGTAGCAATGTTGCCACCAATAACTTGTAAATCTGGGAAGTTGGTTTTCGCCCAACGTACACGGTCGATAACGCCGGTGCCTGATGCATTACTGGTATGGCCGTGAGCCGTATCAATAACAATCACGTCAACACCCGCAGCAACCAATGCTGTAATACGCTCATCAGTACCAAAACCGGTACCGACGGCAGCGCCAACACGCAAACTGCCACGTTCATCTTTCGACGCTAATGGATAAGCACGTGCTTTGTTTATATCTTTTACTGTCATCATGCCCGCTAGCTTGCCAGCGTCATCAACAACTAAAACTTTCTCAATGCGGTGAGTGTGCAATAAATCTTGCACGACATCACGGCTTTCGCCTTCTTGAACCGTTACCAATTTTGATTTTGGTGTCATCACCGTTGATACCGCCGCATCAAGGTTTTTCTCAAAGCGCACATCACGACTAGTAACAATACCGACTAGCTCGTCACCATCAACAACCGGCACACCAGAAATATTGTTTTTACCCGTAAGCTCTAACAGCTCACGAATAGTCGTTGTACTTGCGGTAATAATAGGATCTTTAACCACACCGCTTTCGTAACGCTTAACTTTAATAACTTCAGCAGCCTGCTCTTCAACAGTCATATTCTTGTGAATAATGCCGAGGCCACCTTCTTGTGCGATAGCAATCGCCAAGCGGGCTTCAGTCACTGTATCCATAGCGGCAGAAATGAGGGGAACATTAAGCTCGATGCCTTTTGTAATGCGCGTTTTAAGCGACACTTGATTAGGCAGAACTTCAGAGTAACCTGGAACTAATAAGACATCATCGAATGTCAAAGCATCTTCAGCGATTCGCAACATATGAGGCAACCTGAGCGTATATAGAAGGTATTGTGGGTACAACTTTGACGCGGCATTTTACTGATGAATGTGCTATTTGGCAAGTGTTCGCTGAGTAAAGCTCCATAAAGAGGGGATACTGCTACAAGCTGACTACCTAGTCAAGAAATCTAGCAAGGTTTGTCGATATTCTTCAAAGTTAAAGGTTTGAATATGACCGCCTTTCGAAGGCTGCCAATGCTTAGGTTCTTGCGCGCTATTGTACAGCTCCAACCCCAACGAATACGGCAATACCGGGTCAGTTTCGCTATGAAACATCAGAATTGGGCTCGGTGAAATATCAGCGATATGCGCCTTGGGATCCCACTCGGTCGGTAGCAACCAGGTAAAAGGCCAAATCGGCCAAGTGATTAAATGATTTCCGGTGACCTCCTGCGCAATGTCTCGATAGCCGGTAAAGCTAGCATCTAAAATCAAGCCTGACACTTGATACTCATCTTTGAAAAGCGCCATACTCGTTGTTGCTATGGCAGAGCCAATACTTTGGCCTAAAATGAAAATTTTACGCTGAGGAAAGCGTTCCCTAAGCCATATCAGTGATGACTCAACATCTTGGAAAATAGCGGGAACATAAGGATCTCCTAACGAATGCCCAAAGCCGCGGTAATCCAGCAAAAAAACATTAACCCCCTGTTCTGGCAGCCAATACACACTCCCAATATGAGTACTAATATTTTCCGCATTACCATGAAGAAATAAAACAATCGGTGAATCGACCTCATTATTTTCACTGACAAACGCAGGCAAAAACCAAGAGTTAATTTCAGTGCCGTCGGTGGCGTAAGTCGTTACGCTTTCATAAACGAGGTCAATATCGTTTGGGGTGCGTAAATATTCTTGCTGCGGATGAAAAAACAAACTGGTCAAATTCGAGCAGCCTGTTAACGATAGTAACAGGCATACAATAAACAAAGCCCCGGTAAACTTATGCATTAAAAATACCAATTCAAACCAAGACTAATACTATCGCCATCGACAGTATCTCCGGACTTCGACAACCACTGCTTCTTGCCTTCTAAACGCAGTTGTAAATTTCGTTCTAACTTACTGCCCACCGCGATAACAATATCTTGATAATCAAATTCTTCACCTAAAACAGACGGCAACCAACTACCATAAGTATTCACTTGCCACTGACTGCCTTGGTACAACCAACCCATCTGAGCACCGGCGGATAATTGATAATTATCTTCAAATTGGCCACTTGCTTTTAATCGTCCTTCTAATAAACCATAAACCTGCCCCCAATCAGAAGCGCTTTTACCACTCTTTTCAGCATCACCATTAAAACCAAGGTCGTAACTGTAACCTCCCCCCACATCTAAATGGGCAAACAAATCACTGCCCTCTAAGATAAAGCGATCAAAACCTGCATTGACTCGCCAAGAAATAGGCTGCTGAAAATGATCACGCGAGCCAAGGGATAATATATTAATAATACTGAAACGCTGTAACTGTAATGACAGCTCATCTTTTTCTGTTATTGCAGAAGTATTATTTTTATTAACCCCACGTAACGTCAATGCGCCCATTTCAATTTGACCGCCGCGAATAAAGCCATCTGGCAAGTCCATTAACTCGTGATACGCAATGCGCATTTGTAGATCAACAAACTCATCGTTATTTTGCTGCCCTAGCGCGACCATTGCTCGATGCGTTAAATGTCCTTCATCATCTCTTATTTCAGGTTCAACAATAGGTTGAAAAACATCCTGCATAGGAATTTTGCTGCGCGCAGATAATAACGCTAACGATTTTTTTCTGTTTGCGGGGGAATTCTGTTTCTTTTTTACGACCAAATAACGCAAATAACTAATCGATACTTCTAAAATTTGTGCGCGCTCAAACTCTGGCAGTTGCATAAACGCTTCGTTATTAAGGTAATCTGGCTCTTCAATTATTTTTTTAGCCCAATCTTTTTGAGATTCTGATAGCTGCTCTTGTTGTTGATTCAACATGACGCCCGACGAGGCCCTATATTCAACAGAATCAACTTTATCGCTATCGATTAAACTGCGAATGGTATTAATTGGCATCGCTTTTAATGAAAAGTTTTTTGCCACATCAATGCGCTCACTGGATGCATCTAATAATGCCAATAAACGGTAAGAGCAATTTTCATCAAAGAAAAAATAATCAAACTCTGTTTCTTTAGTTTCCCAAATATGATTTACAAACTGATCCACTTCCTGCTCGGTTAAATTCAGTTGATATTCCCAAACATCTCGATGTTCTAAGTGGCTGTATTCATTCACCTTGGCGTAATAAGGTAAAATGGATACGACTCCAGGATAACCCCCAGCCAACCCTTTATAACTAAAAACCAATTCATTATCAGTTGGATCAGCATTGGCCGCAAAATTCACACTGTACGACAGTAGCTTACTTTTACTCTCGTCCTCTCTGTCCAAACGAATTAGCGTATGGCCATACATGGATGATGGTGAGTTTAAATACGATGCAGGAAAAATCAGTGTTAACTTATGCGCATCTACATCACTTTTCCATTCATTCAACTCGCTACATGCTTGATCTTTCCAATTTGGGTAAAACTGTTTTAACCACTGATATCGCGCAGGAAATCGACACTGTAATGATTCATTATCAGGCTGTTCACTCAGTGAAAATAAAGCCACCTCAGCGATCAACTCCGCTTTCAGATCTGTTTTCCCTGTAGGGGATATAAAAAAACTATCCGTATCGTTCTCACTTTCCATAAAACCAAGAAGGCTATGTGAACGATAATGTAAAAGATGCTGCCATTGCTGCAGTGCAGAAACTTTTTCAATCGTATTTTCCAGCTCATCAGAAAAGCACTGCTGAGGAATAAGAAAAGAGGACGAAATAATAAACGTTATTGCACAACTCTTTTTAAAAATAACTTCTGCCAATTTTTGACAGACTAAGATAAACATAAATTTCCTTATGTGCAGACATAAAAAAAGGCGTGCCGTGGCACGCCTCTTTCATAGCTGCTTTTAACAACTAATATACCAAGCTAGAAATTAACCTAGGTATTTTTTTAATACAAGATCAGACTGCATAGTATCTTTCATTGCTTGATAAGCAGTTTCAGAAGTAGCTTCTGTAGAGAACATAGTATCGAAGCTAGCTTGTAGCTTAGAGTTGAAAGCTGTTGTATCAGATGCTTCAACACCGATAATTTCAGCAAGGGCAGATAAAGTTTCGCCCTGACCTTTAGCAACATCCATGGCTAGTTGATCCATGTTGTTATCCATAAAAGTTTGAACACCGGCCAAAGGACCGTTAGCAGCTTCACAGCCTAAAGTACCAGAAGTCATACCAAAAGTTTGGTTGCCTGAAGTACCGTTAGTAGTAGCAGCCATAACATGCTCATGCCATTCGTTAGCATCCTTGAAAACTACAGCTGTTCCTAGACCACAACCTGCAGGTGTTGCAGCAAAAGACATTGTTGAAGAAGCGGCTAAAAGTGCACCAGCAATAATTTTTTTCATAATATTCATCCTTATTAAATTTTATTAATGATCATGAGATCATAGGTCATAAGTTAGCCTCTCATTTTTAAAAAGTCTAGCAATATGAACAAAGTTATTACTATTTTCAAACCTGGTTCATATTAATCGATGATTATTTACTCATTAATCAACACATCAACCTACATTTGATCAAAAAATAATCGAGAAGCTGATCAATAAACAATCTAAAACATTATTTTGCTAAACACTCGTTCTATGGCAAAGTAACGATCATGTAACAGTAAGAATATTCTACACAATAAGTCATAGGAAAATCGTGCTACAAACTGGCAATGATGTATTTACCGTCTCACAACTTAACCAGCGCGCGAAGCAGCTATTAGAAATTACTTTTAGCTCAGTTAAAGTTGAAGGTGAAATTTCTAATTTATCTCGTCCTTCATCTGGACATTGGTACTTCACGTTAAAAGACAAAGGCGCTCAAGTGCGATGCGCCATGTTTCGTTCGCGTACTGCACAGGTTAAATTTCAACCAAAAGAAGGTGACCAAATTGTCGTCCGTGGCAAAGTCAGCTTGTATGAAAACCGCGGAGATTATCAGCTTATTGTTGATGCGATGAAGCCCGCTGGTGAAGGACAATTGCAGCAAGCATTTATTCAGTTGAAGCAAAAACTCGGCGCCGAAGGCCTGTTTGCAATAGAAAGCAAACAAGCTTTGCCCGCGCACATTAAGCGCATAGCCGTTATTACCTCCCCCACTGGGGCGGCTATTCATGATATTTTGACGGTATTGAAACGCCGTTTTCCGTCGATTGAAGTTGATATTTATCCGGTACAAGTTCAAGGCAAAGAAGCCGCACAGCAAATCATTTGGTCCATCAACCAAGCCAATACAGATGCCAGAGCTGATGTCATTATCGCCGGTCGAGGTGGCGGCTCGATTGAAGACTTATGGTGTTTCAATGACGAAAGTTTAGCACGCACTATTTTTCATAGCCGTTTACCCATTGTCAGCGCTGTTGGTCATGAAGTAGATTTCACCATCGCTGATTTTGTCGCCGATGTTCGTGCGCCAACTCCTTCTGCCGCAGCTGAAATGCTAAGCCCAGATCAGCAGGAGTATTGGCAGCGCCTAACCACCTTAACCCGTCAATTAGAAAAGAACATTCAACAACAATTAAAAAATAAGCAGTGGCAATTACAAAGTACTCAGCGTGGCCTTCTGCATCCTGGGGATAAACTTGCTCAATACGCTCAAACATTAGATATGCTTGAATTGCGCATGCAGCAAAGTCAAAAAAATCAATTCAGCCAACTGCAAAAACGACTTACCAACAATCAGCAAAAATTACAGCAGCAAAGCCCTACCAATACATTGAAAAAGTTTGAAGCACAGATAAACTATTTACAACAACGCTTAACCAGTGGTATCACACAAGCCATTTCTCATAAAAAAGAACGCTTACAGCAACATGCTTTATTATTGAACGCCGTCAGCCCTCTGCAAACACTAGGGCGTGGGTATGCTATTTTGCAAACCGAATCTGATGCAATTGTTCGCGATAGCCATGATGTTAAAAAAGGCGATGTAGTCTCGGCACGCATTGGCCACGGCAAGCTCGAACTTACGGTAGAAAAGGTAAATCATGAAAGACCATCAAGTAAAAAATAACGTCATCACTTCCATATTCCTATCCCTTATATTTTTTAGTATGGCAAGTGAAGCACAACAAAATTCAACGTTTATGCTACCTCAAGATAGCCGCGTTCCAGGTGGATTGGCCGTTATTGAATTGGATAAATCGTATGCTAACAAAGATATTAGATTTAACGGTCAAAAGGTATGGCGACTAAACGACGACACTGATAATCACTGGGCCATTATTGGCATTCCATTGAATCAAAAAGCTGGCAAGGTTGGTTATATAATCGACGGTAAAGATCACGATTTTACGATCAAAGATAAAGCATACAAAGAGCAATACCTCACAGTAAAACGGAAGCACTCAAATCCACCCGCCGACCAGATTAAACGTATCCAAGAAGAAAGCCGCTTATCAAGAAAGGCTTTTATGACGTATTCTGACTCTCATTCGAGTAAGCACTTTCAAGGTTTCTTAAAACCCGCCCAAGGCCCCACTTCTAGCCCATTTGGGTTGAAACGCTTTTTTAACAAACAAGCCCGACGCCCACATAGCGGACTGGATATTGCCGCTCCTAGAGGCGCTGATATTATCGCCCCTGCCGACGGTAAGATTATATTAACTGGCCATTTCTTTTTTAATGGCAACAGCCTCTTTATCGACCACGGCCAAGGCTTAATTACCATGTACTGCCACATGGACATACTCGAACGCAAACAAGGTGATGTGGTTAAAGCCGGTGAGGTGATTGGCAAAATTGGTTCTACCGGCCGTGCCACTGGACCTCATTTGCACTGGACTGTCAGTCTGAATAATAGCCGCATAGAGCCACTGCTATTTCTTGCACCCGCAAGCAAATAAATTTACAAAATATATCCGCATAATATCATCCTGCTGCCTATACTTATAAAAACGACTTATTAATAGAGAACAGTCGTTAAAGGTAATTTAATAAATAAACAGTACTGGGCCTTGCTAATCTTTTATGATCAAACGCATATCGATTGATAAATTACGACCAAATATGTACGTATCCGATCTAAACTGCGATTGGATACCTCACCATAAATTAAAAAGAGAAGGTCGTATTCCAAATGATGCGACAATCGAGCAACTCAAACAACGAGGAATCAAAGAGGTCTACATCGATACCGATCGAGGTCCCGATGAAGCCGACGCAGTAACACTACAAGAAGTTGAACAGCAAAATCAGGCCAAGCTTAATAAAGCAGGCGCTCAAAACATGGATCGTGCCGGTTCCGTGAGCGTCGAAGAAGAATTATTGAAAGCTCACAAGTTACAAAACAAAGCCAAAAGCATCATGACAGGAGTTCTAAGCGACGTTAAATTTGGCAAACCTTTAGAGGCCGAAGCCTTTGATGACCTTGCCGATGGCATGATTGATTCCGTTGTCCGCAACCATAACGCCCTCGCGTGCCTTGGCCGTATTCGGGCAAAAGATAATTATTTAATGGAGCACTCTATCAACCTTGCCGTATTGATGGGCATTTTTGCCAAATCGATGAAGATTGATAGAGACACCATGCACCAAGTAATGGTGGGCGCCTTACTGCACGATATTGGTAAAATCATGGTGCCTGATAATATTTTGCATAAGCCTGGCAAGCTCGATGATGATGAGTTTGCTCGCATGAAACAGCATGTGGTATTCAGCCGCGATTTATTAAAAAACACTCCTGGCATTCATCCTTTAACAGTCGACGTCGCAGCTCAGCATCACGAGCGCATTGACGGCAGTGGCTACCCAGAAGGCCTCATGGGTTGTGATATTTGTCGTGAAGGTAAAATGGTCGCCATTACCGATGTTTATGATGCAATAACTGCTGACCGCTGTTATCACAAAGGCTTACCTCCAACTGTCGCATTGAAAAAACTGCTTGAATGGAGTGGAACTCACTTAGAAGAAGGTCTTGTGCATACCTTCATTCGCAGCATGGGAATTTACCCAGTTGGCTCTTTAGTTATGATGGAGAGTGGGCGTTTAGCGGTGGTAATTGAAGCCAGCGAAAAAGATCAAACGCGTCCTATCGTAAAAGTGATTTACCACACCCGTTTAAAGCAGTACATACCCACAGAAATTGTTGATTTGAGTAAACCCATTAGCCAGGACAGCATTAAAAGCTCTGTTGACCCCGATAAGTGGCGTATCAAAATAGCGGATTTCCTTACTTAATATGATAACTATTAAGGGGGGGTACAATAACGTCCTCCCTATCGATTACTTTACCTTTCTCAGCATTCACAGCGTTATTCTGATGGCGTCGATAATTTAATGTTAACTGTGTAATAACCTGTAACCATTCTTCGGTCACATTCAATTTCTTGCCTTTCATGTTTATCCTTTTCGTTCAGAGCAATAAATAATTCAAACGCAGTTTAACTAAATCTACTGACAAATACTGTCAGTAGATTTGGTCATATTTTAAGGAAAATTAAAGAATGATGATTTTTGAGCAGATTCAGACACAGTTAAACTTTTTTGCTTTCTAATAGCTGTAACCAAGCAGTAATCTGTGCAGATTCCTCTGGTGATTCAATAACATGGACCTCATCAAGCTCTATTAATAACTTATTAAAAGCTCGCACTCTTCGGCCTTTAATGAACGCAACCCGTGCTAACGCTTTCGCATGAAGTTGTCCGGCCACTAAAAACTGGTGTTCTATATAACAATATTTTCGATTCCAACTTAAAACGCGCGTCGTAATATCAACCTTGGCTAACGGTTTAATTTCTTTTATAAATGAAATACTTTGTGAACTTAATACCGACTTCCAACCGCCCCCAAAAAATTTTGATAGCGAATTTATTTGTATTAGATACTGAGTTCTCGCCAAATCTAGCAAGGCAGGATAGCGTGAGTTCGTTAAATGGAAATTAAAATCGCAATCTGTAGGCCATACTCTTATTTGCGTATGGCTTAATTCCAAGACTTCAATCTGCGATAATCGCTTGCGTAACAACAGCAAGCGCAGCATTCTAAAAATCAAATTCATGATTACTTCTCAGTTGATTTTTTAGCCGGATTGTCAGCAACATCAACTTTACGAATAAGGCCTTCTTGAGCAACCGAAGCAACCAATTCACCCTGCTGATTATAAACCTGTCCACGACAGTAGCCACGCCCTGAAGAGGCACTTGGACTATCCAAAGAATACAATAACCACTCGTCCATTTTTACCGGGCGGTGAAACCAAATAGCATGATCTAAACTGGCAACCTGCATGCCTTTTTGCGCAAAAGAAACACCGTGAGGCATCATAGATGTACCGATTAAATTAAAGTCAGTAGCATACGTAAGTACACTTGCATGCACCATTGGATCATCAGTCAGAGGCGCATCAGCTTTCATCCACGCGTACTTAATCGGATCCTGCTTTTGAGGGGCAAAAATATTAATTGGATCAATCGCGCGAATCTCAATTGGCTTATCCGCCGTATAAATATCGCGCACTCGCTCTGGAAACTTGTCTTTAAACATACGGCTTAGCTCAAGCTGAGAGACTAGTCCTTCAGGCCCTTGCACATCAGGCATGGTATCTTGATGTTCAAAGCCTTCTTCAGGATGCTGGAATGAGCACATCATAGTCAAAATGGCTTTGCCATTCTGACTCGCAGTAATCTGCCTCATAGCAAAGCTGCGACCATCGCGTACGCAGTCCACTTCAAACTCAATACTATCAATCACATTGCCAGGGCGTAAGAAATAGGCATGTAACGAATGCGGTGCCCACTCACCTTTTGGTAACGTTTGGCTCGCGGCCGATAGGCTTTGCCCCAATACCTGCCCCCCAAACAAATTACGGAACCCCAAGTCTTGGCAACCACCACGAAAACGATTTACTCCAATAGACTCTAGGCGTAATAGATCAACAAGCTCTTGTACATGGGACATGACTTTTTCCTTTCAATATTCTTTACAACAGTTTAGTCAGCCTCAAAGATCCTGCATTGGCCCAAATGACACGACCTTAATAGCCACTGCTCAAATCGCGCCTCTAAATTAAGCCTCTGCGGCTATGACTAATCAGGGCTATCTCGTATAATGCCCAGCAATAAGGCCATTTGCCGACATTTTTAAAAGAATTCTTAGACATGACCATGACAAATCCAGATCAGTACCAATCTCTGTTAGATGAAAAGAAAGCAAAAATCGAACAAGATTTTGCCAATTTTTCGATTAACAGCTCTGGACAGCCACAAACCTTACCTGAATTAGAAGTCTTTGCCAGTGAGCCTGAACATTTTCGCCTACGTGCTGAGTTTCGTATTTGGCATCAAGATGGCCGCTGTTTTTATGCGATGTTTGAGAAGGGCAATAACAAGGTTCCTTATGAAGTCACTGACTTTCCGATTGCCAGCAAGCTGATTAACCGCCTTATGGTAGAGATGCGTGACGCTATCCACCAGCCTGAAAACGACATACTGATGCAGCGCATGTTCCAAATGGAGTTTTTAACGACTCTAAGCGGCGATGCTTTGATCACTATGATTTATCACAAACCACTGGATGAAGAATGGCAAGCCGCAGCGGAAAAGCTACAAGCAAAAATTGGTTTCCCAATTATCGGCCGTTCGCGCAAGCAGAAGTTAGTGCTGGAACGTGATTATGTCATCGAAACATTAACCATTGATGGCAAAGAGTATCACTACAAGCAAATCGAAGGCGGATTCACTCAGCCTAACGGCGGCATGAATCAGAAAATGCTGGCTTGGGCGAAAGAGTTGTCGAGACCTCTAAGTGGTGATTTAGTCGAGCTGTATTGCGGTAATGGTAACTTCTCTATCGCGTTAGCGGAGCATTACAACAAGGTAATGGCGACAGAAATCTCTAAAACGTCGGTTTATGCAGCACAGGATAATATCGAAAAGAATGGCATTGATAATTTAATTGTCGCTCGCCTTTCGAGTGAAGAGTTTGTGCAAGCCTTGCAAGGTGTACGCGCATTTCGTCGCTTAGAAGGTATTGATTTGAATGCCTATGAATTTACCACAACGCTAGTGGATCCGCCGCGTTCAGGCTTGGATGACGAGTCGGTCAAACAGACTCAAGGCTACGACAACATCATTTATATTTCGTGTAACCCTGAAACCTTGCACAACAACTTGCAAGAATTCACCAAAACCCACGATATTAAACGCTTCGCGCTTTTCGACCAATTCCCTTACACACACCACATTGAGTGTGGGGTATTTTTACAGCGTAAAGCCTAATTTTGTTGGCTATAACTGTTATTGAAAATTTAAAATAGACGCTAGCAATTCGCGGATCGACATTGGGTTTTATTGTTTACTAATCTAACCCAATTACCGCTTTTTCTTAGCTTTTTTCTTACGTAAAAAGTCCTTCACTGGGGTTGGCTTAGTACTTGTATTAAAGGCGCGATCAAACTGATCACGAATGTCCGTAACCTTCTCCTCACGCTTTTCATGCTTGCGACGCTCAGCAGCTTGCGCAAAATCTAAAACATCTTTCGAATCTGACATACAATACCCTTTAGAGACCAACAACCTCACCTTTTAAAAACGATCTAATCAACACTATCAAAAGCTAAGGCCACATAATTAATGAACAGTTTACCGATTGATTCTATCTTAACAGAATTAAATCAGGCCTTAAGCCAAAACAAAAATGTCATATTATCCGCCCAACCTGGCGCGGGTAAGACAACCCGAGTGCCACTGGCATTATTAGACGCAGATTGGCTAAGAAAGGATGATGGTAGTTACAAAAAAATCATCATGTTAGAGCCTCGTCGCCTCGCCGCCCGCAACGCCGCATTATTCATGGCCAAAAGCCTCAACGAAGCCGTCGGCCAAACTGTTGGCTATCGCATGCGCCAAGATACCAACGTTAGCTCAAATACCCGCATCGAAGTCATCACCGAAGGTATTTTAACCCGCTACCTACTGCAAGACCCAGAACTCAGCAACATTGGCCTCATCATATTCGATGAACACCACGAACGCTCAGTCAATACCGATCTCGGTTTAGCTTTGAGCCTGCAGTGCCAGCAATTGTTCCGCGAAGACCTAAAGCTGCTAATCATGTCAGCCACATTAGACAAAGATGCCCTCGAAAACATGCTGGAGGCTGAAACGTTATTCTGCTCTGGACGCGCCTTTCCAATTGAATACCACTACCTCGGATTCGATACCAAAAGTCGCCTCAGCAACCAGATGACCGATGCTATCATCACTGCATTACAACAAGAAGACGGCAGTATTTTGGCCTTTTTACCTGGTGTACGTGATATTCAGTTTGTTCAACAACAACTGATGGATAAATTAACCAATACTCAACTTTCTAAACTTTCTAAACTTTCTGCAAATACCAGCATTCACCCTCTCTATGGGCAACTCAGCGACAAAGAGCAACAAGCCGCGATACAAGCAACAGAAAAAGGTCAACGTAAAATAGTACTCGCCACCAATATTGCCGAAAGCTCGCTAACCATAGAAGGTATACGAATCGTCATTGATTCTGGATTAGAAAAACAGCTGAATTATAATGCCCGCAGCGGCATGAACGCCCTTATTACCAAGAAAATCAGCCAAGCTTCTTCTATACAGCGCGCTGGTCGTGCTGGGCGAATAGAGCCTGGAGTTTGCTATCGCTTATGGAGTGAGCAATCACAAACAGGCTTGGAAGCTCATAGTCCCGCTGAAATCAGCCGCATTGAACTCAGCGACCTTGTCTTAAACGTTGCACAATGGGGTGCTGAAATTGACGAACTCGATTGGCTAACCTCACCCCCTGCTCGTTTTATAGAACAAGCTCAATCTTTATTGAGCAATCTTGACCTGCTGGATAACAAAGGGAAAATAAGCCCTCATGGTGAACAGGCCAGCCAGCTTGGTATGTCGCCGCGGTTTGCTCATATGTTATTAAATGCAGATTCAAAGCAACACTTAAATGATGTCTGCTTATTAGCAGCGCTGTTAACTGATACCCCAAAAGCCTTGCGCAATAACGATGATTTGGCCAGCCTATTACAACACGTCAAAGCACAGCCTAAATCGTTCAGTGCGATTTATCGACAAGCCCTAGCATGGGGTAAAAAAATCAACTTAAATAACAGCACAAGCCATAGCTCAAAACCGCAAAAAAACATACCGCAGTTATTAGCCCTAGCCTTTCCTGACCGAATCGCCCAGCGCAGAACAAGCAATAGTAAAGAGAGTGCCCAGCAGTATTTACTCAGCTCCGGCCGTGGTGCGCAACTGCACTTTAGCTCCTCTTTAAGTCGTGAAGAGTGGTTGATCGTTACCGACATTAAAGACAACCTTCAAGGCAGCAGTTTAATTCGCAAAGCCATGCCGATATCTGAGGCCGATCTGCTTAAAATATTCTCTTCTCACATTCAAATCCGCAGCCATGTTGAGTGGAATGACAAAGGCCAGCTAGAAGCTGAAAAAAGAGAATACCTAGGCGCCCTGCTCATCAGCCAAAAAAGACTATCGTCCTTGAGTAACGAGCAATGGCAAGACGCATGGCGAAACTACTTTATTGATAACGGTATAAAATCATTACCGTGGACAGATGACCACCAGCAGCTAATTGCACGCTTACAACTCGCGTTTGAATATCATTCAAAACTATCAGACACCGCCACGAGCCACCGTTCGCCTTGGCCAGATTTCAGTGACGAGGCTTTATTAACCGATATTGAAAGCTGGTTAATGCCATTACTCAGCCAATGTCACTCACAAAAGGCTCTGAATAAAATTGATCTTAAGCAAGCCCTATTGAATCGACTAGGCTGGGACAAGGTGAATGATTTTGAAGCACTCGTACCTGAAAAAATAACAGTACCCAGTGGCTCTCATTATAAAATTGATTATTCTCAGACCCCTCCGATATTAGCCGTTAAGCTGCAAGAAATGTTCGGCTACCAAGGTAAACCCAGTATTTGTAATGGTCGTATTGACCTCATGCTGCACTTACTTTCTCCCGCTCGCAGGCCGCTGCAAATCACTCAAGATTTACCGTATTTTTGGCTGAACAGTTATTTTGATGTGCGTAAAGAAATGCGTGGAAAATACCCCAAACACCCATGGCCTGAAAATCCATTAGAAAGCGAAGCAACACGCTTCACAAAACATAAGAAATATTGAATAAACACACTCGTTTTTTGACGTTCAATTTGCCAGCTGATCTGCGCTCATGTAAAAATAGAGTAACAATAATAACAAAGTCGTAATGACTGGAGAATCGAAATGGATAAGCTGGCTGCACTCACTATTTTATTAGCCGTAGCGGTGATTATTTACCTACTCAACCCAGGCAGTCAGACTCAAGTGCCCGCACCTACACCACTGCCGATAACAGCACCGGCATTAGAAAAAATGGATACCCAACAGCCAAACATAATATTAAAAAATACGAATGAATCAGCCCATAACCACGAGACAACGGATTCACAAGTAGAAATTCCTCAGTTTATTCAAGATTCATTAGAAGCCAGACGTATACCTGCTTCTGAGCTGGTTGAACAACATCACCCAGATGGCAGTATTAGTGTTGATTTAAAAGGTCAATTTCAGCATGTTCCAGTGGCCGTCATGGGCCAAGACGGTAAGCCGCGTATAATAGAGAAGGTAATAACCCCCTCTGGCCAAAAGTGAAGATAAATAACGGCAATTTTTTGCTGAAAGAAAGCCACCATATCAACGTCAAGATTTTCACTTACACTTTAACTACACAAATACACTACCGTCATAACTGTTTACTAGCTAGCCTAACTATTGAACAACGACTTAGCTATTGAGTAATCATCTATGCCTTACCGCCTCCTTTTAGCTGTATTACTGGCTTACCTGTCACCCAATAGTTTTGCGGGAGACATTATCATTATTCCAGGGGCTGGGCTTAACGATACATCGTCTACTACGCCTATTGGAGGAAACTTAGGGACAACTCTGGGCCAACAACGGCTTAACGTTTTTCAAAAGGCTGCAGATACCCTAGAAACTTACCTAGACATAAGTTTTGAAGTAACAGTCGATGCTGCATTTGTCACCTCTCTTGAATGCAGTAGTGAAAGCGCAATCTTAGGAACCGCAGGACCAAACCATATACTCATTGATTTTTTAAACGCCCCCGAGGGAAATACTTTCTATCCCGTCGCGCTAGGGAATAACTTAAGCGGACAAGATGCACTCCCAAATACTGCCGACATAGAAGCTTCTTTTAATGCTCGTATAGATAACAATACAAACTGCTTAAATGGAAGTGATTGGTATTATGGATATGATGATCCCGCAACAACGGGAGATGCCCGATATATCAACGACATCTCTTTTTACAGTACTGTTATTCACGAATTACTTCATGGCTTAGGTGTATTATCTTTTGTGGATGATGAAGGCGCTCTCATCAATGGCGTAGTAGATGGCTATAGCAAATACCTATTCGACAATACCACAGGACTGAGCTGGGAAGACATGTCGAATTCTCAACGTCTATCCTCCGCTAAAAATACCTCAAATCTTGTTTGGACGGGCAATAGCGTCAATAACTCTGTCGCGGCCCTCGCATTAACGGATGGTATTAATAATGGTAGAGTTGAGATGTACGCTCCTGCTCCTTATGAAAATGGCAGCTCAGTCTCTCACTTTAGTAAAGACGCAACCCCTAATGAAATAATGGAACCAAAATACACCGAGTTTCTGACGACTCCTGGACTAGCGCAGCAGGTACTTCAAGACATAGGCTGGCCAATGCCTATAGCCGCAAATAATGCCCCCATATTGACAATGATTGGTGCACTCAGCAGCCTAGAAGATAATAGTAAAGTAGTGAGTCTTTCTGCGACCGATGCCGATAGCCAGACGGTTAACTTTTCAGCCCACTCAGATAATAGCTCGATAACTACCTTGATCTCTGGAAGCATACTGACATTGATACCCGACAACAATTATGCGGGTAGCGCCAATATAACAGTCACCGCAAATGATGGCAGTGGAGCTGAAAATGCCATTGATTCAGAAGTATTTGTATATACCATCACCCCAGAAAACGACCTCCCTATCTTCACAAATTCCGCTTCTGGCTCAGTGCAATACAGCAATCCGTTTAACTTAGATTTAACCGCAACTGATGCAGATTTAGATACACTTACGTTTGCATTAACCACTCATAATTCAGAGCAAGTGAATGCTTCTATAAACAACTCCACCCTAACGATCCAAGCCATTAATCAATTCACGGGTCATTCAGAAATTGAAGTCCGCGTCTCCGACGGCACCGTTACCGCATCACAAACAATCAATCTAACCATATACGATGATCTTTCTTTAATAAGCAGCGCGGGCAATTTAAACCAAAATCATAGCTTAACCGTAACCAACAATACCTTTGAATTTACCTTAGGCGGGGGCGATAACAATTATAACGCTGAGGTTGTATTTGATGGCCAAAATATAACCAGTAGCTTACTGAGTTTCTCCGCGGGTAAGTATTACTTAGCCATGCCAGAAAGTGGCGCCTTTGCTGGCAACTACACAATAACAATCACCGATGGGAAAGGTAACAGCGCTGATTTTATGATTCAACGTTCATTAACAGTCAGTGCGAACATACATGAATTAATTGCCAACTCATCCAATCAAAAAATATACATTGAAGGTGCTCCAGCAGGCAGTATTTTAGATCTGCATATTAATCAGGGTGCTGGAATAGTTGACCTAAAGATTGATCACGTGAACACCACCCAAGTTGTTGCGCCTAACGATGCCAGTCGCTTCAATCGAGCCGTGGTCAATATCAGCGTTAATAACGTTTCAGATATACACCCCATTAACATCAGTGCTGACAGCGTCATACTCCCTGCAGGAAGTATTAACCTGACCACACTGCCCTTCCATGATGTGGCATTAACCGTAACCGACTCATTTGGTAAGGGCGTGAGCACCTCCATCAACATTGATGATGATCGTTTTATTTCTTGGGGACTGAACCAACAACAACTCACGAATGACTTGGGTGAGCTGTTATTAGGCTTACCTAAAGATCAAACAGCTTCACTAACACTAACCGCCGAAAATTTTCAGTCAAAAACCGTTGCCCTGAATCCTCAACTTGATCAAGTACTCTATGCATTAGAATTATTTGAAAATCCTATAACCGTCTCTGGCAGCATCACGACATCCAATTTAGACTTTGTGAGCGAAGCACCTCTCGTACAGCTCATCGACAGCGATGGCACCGCCGTAATAGCAGAGGTAAGCATCCTCAATTCAAACACAGTCACTTACTCAGTGACGATCAATAAATTTGCTTTTGATGCTAATAAATTAATCGTGACTTATGGCGATATAATTCAAGAAGCCTCTATATCGGATAACCAAATTGATAACACCCTTAATGTACACATTGATAGATTACAAGTAAGTGATGAGCTAGAAAGCAGCGAGTCCATTATCAAAACAAGCACCTCTGCCGGTAGCGGTTTAATGTTACTGCTCAGTTTACTGCTGCTAGTAAACCAACGAAGCAAAAAATATTAAGAAGTCATCACAATATTAATGATTGATTAAGGTAGTTTAATGCTTATGCATTATACTATCGGTCATTGCCCATCAATTAATAGAACTTAATGCCTATCAAACAGCCTCGATCATTGCGTTTTATTTTTATCTGCTGCTTATTCACCTTGACTGGATTAAGCCATGGACTGATAGATCCGATAACCTTAGATAATCACAATACCCAAGCAACGTTAGGCAATAATTCGTTCTACTTAGAAGATATTACGGGTGAATACTCTTTAATCGATATTATGGCCCTAGATGAATCTAATTTTGAGTTATTAACTGAAGAAAGTTTGAACAAAGGCTTCACTCACTCAACCTACTGGTTAAAATTTTCGTTACTCGACCGAACCACTGATAAGAAAACTCAAAACTGGAAACTGGAAACGACTTATCCCCTGCTAGATTATATCGATATTTATATTATCGATAACAATGAAAAAGTTGAGCATATACAACTAGGAGATACCTATCCTTACAATGAGCGCCCTGTAAATCATAGAAACTTTATAGTGTCGGTTCCCCTATACGATAATGAAAAAAAAGATATCTATATACGGGTAAACACATCCAGCTCGATGCAAGTCCCCATTTTCATTTGGCATCCTGATTACTTCTTTGAAGCACACAGCACGGAGCAATATGCTCTTGGGCTGTATTATGGAATGATGCTTGTCATGTTTTTCTATAATTTTTTCTTATGGTTTAGCATCCGTGATTCAAACTATCTTTGGTACATAAGCTACATCGCTTCTTTTGCGATATTACAAGCAACGACGAGTGGCTTGAGCTATCAATATTTATGGCCAAACTCTCCTTGGCTAGAAAGTATTGCCCCCCCGATTTCCATTGCACTTGTCGGTTTTTTTGGCACGGCTTTCACTAGACGATTTTTACATACACGCCAATACCATATCGTAGCGGATAATTTATTACGTTCTATATTAGGCTTATCGGTTGTTGTATTTTTTCTAAGCTTTATTGCCGATACCTCGACCGTGATGGCATTAGCGAAAGTCGTTGTCGTCGCTTTTTTATTAATTATTTTATACGCCTCTTTTGCTATGTTATTAAGAGGCCACAGACAAGCAAGATTCTTTCTAGCCGCCTGGGTATCACTTATATTAGGCGGACTATTCACCATCGGCATGATGTGGGGTATTTTTCCGAACAATTTTTTAATGACTCATGCGAGCAAAGTTGGCAGCATGATCGAAATCATCTTATTGTCATTCGCATTAGCCGATCGCATTAAAGTGATTGAAAATGAGAAAAAAGTGATTGAATTACACGCACAACAAGAACTCGAACGCACAAATAAAAAGCTCCAAGAAAACAATCGTTTAAAAGATGAATTTTTAGCCACCATCAACCATGAGTTTAGAACCCCACTCAATGGTATTTTAGGTTCTCTAGAACTAACGCAGCTTGATATTACCCATGAAACAATCAGCATGGCAAAAGGCAGCGCTCATGAAATGCTTAACTTGGTTGATCAAGTTTTAAGCTATACCGAGCTGCAAGCAGGAAATTTCATGGTTAAACCCACAGCGATTAATCTTCCTGAATTTCTCGATAAAATAAGTGATACGATGCGCTCACTCTGCGTAGCAAAGGGCATTGAATTCTCTATCGACAATAATCCTTGCAACCCTAAAATAATCATCACCGATAAGAAACGTTTACTTCAAGCAATCAACCCGATTCTAAATAATGCGTTGAAATTTACAGAACGTGGCCATATTAGCTTATCGGCACAGGTAAGATATGTGGATAATCAATACGTTTTATTTATCAACATAGAAGATTCAGGAGTAGGCATCGCTGAACATAAGAGAGATGATATTTTAAATGCCTTCACACAAGGAGATGGCTCCTCATCTCGACAGTTTAGTGGGCTTGGTATTGGCTTATCTCTCGTACAAGCACTATGCTATCGACTTAATGGCGCAATGAGTGTTACCAGCGAAATTCATAATGGCACTTTAATTGAGTTATCATTACCTATTGAAGTCCCTCAACAGACATCAATACCTCAGACACAAGAAGCGAGTATGGATAAGATTAATGTCATAAAAGAGCACGCGAAAGTTCTCATTGTTGAAGACAACCACATCAATCAAGTTGTCCTTAAAACAATGCTGCAACGGCTTAACATTGAAAGCCATACTGCCGACCACGGCGGTAAAGCACTCTCTATCTTACAACAAGCTCATGCTAATGATGATGCGTTTGATCTTATTCTAATGGATTGTCAGATGCCGGTTATGGATGGTTTTGAAGCAACTCAATGTATTAGAAATTCAGGAGCGCCTTATGCTAATACCCCCATTATCGCCGTAACTGCCAATGCCTTTTCAAGCGATAAAGAGCGTTGCTTGCAATCAGGTATGGATGATTATTTAAGTAAACCTTTCCAACTTAATGATATTCGCTGCAAGCTACAACATTGGCTAGCCCGCTAACAATTTAATACCCACAATTAATGTCACCAGTTCATAGCACCGCTTAATCCAAATACTGCCCGCTTTGATTGAACTGTGTGCACCTAAGTAACCACCGACTAAAGAGCCACACACCAAAGCAGGCAACCAATCCCACTTAACCTCAGCTAACAAGGTCATGGTAATTGCACCTGAGGCATTCCAACCGAGACCAACCGCTATTAGCGTATGCGCTACCGCTAAACGATAATCAAGTCCGAACCAATACACCAGCCATAGTGTTACAAATAAACCACTGCCTGCAGACAGAGCACCATTGGCGAAGCCTATAATAAACAGTCCAACAGCCCCGATGATAATTCCTGACATATCGCGGTGCAATAAACGCCCTTCCAAGCCCAATTGCGGCTTCATCATAGAATACAGTGCCAAACTTAGCGTCAATGCCCCCAAGATTATTTCAGCCCAGCGATCATTAACATCAATAATCAGATAAGCGCCTAAAATAACCCCCGGTATGCCAGCCATAAGCATCAATGCTAATAAACGAATTGAACTATGTTTCTCTTTAACATGTCTTATCGTTGCACCAAGGCCTAGCGCCACCGTTGCGATTTTATGGGTCGCTAATGCCAAAGAAAAAGGCAGCCCCATAAAAATCAGAATAGGCAGTTGAATAAGTCCAGCACCGCCTCCTGCTAAGGCCGAAAACCCATTGGCAATAACAGCGATAACAAATAACAGTAAATGTTGGGTATAATCCATGTATTGGCCTAGCCACTTAATTTAAATACTTCAGGGAATACAGCATTATGAGTAACACTCACTCCACACAAGCGGGTACCCAGTATTCACTTTATTATTACGATTCATGCCCATTTTGTGCACGCGTACTGCGCTCATTAAAAGGTCTTAACGTTGATGTGGAACTGCGCAACATCTTAGAAGACTCAAAGCACAGAACAGCACTGCAAAAAGCAACAGGCCGCACTACCGTACCTTGCCTACGCATTGAGACAGGCAACGATAGCCAGTGGATGTTTGAATCTATGGATATTATGCGCTTTTTACAGTCGCAATAAGTTCAGCCAATTGTCCCGATGCCATTAATTCTTTAAGGGTATCGACTGTTGCTTGGGTGCTAGGGTCTATTTCTAAATTGACCTTGGCGCCAACTTCGATAGTACCAAAGACCGTTACATCTCGAGTTTCCGGAATTAACCATACCGTAAAGGTATCCGGAGTTACTTCCGCAATCGTTAAGCTGCAACCATTTAATGCCACAAAACCTTTATTCAGAAGATAAGGTCTTAACTCTGCTGGCCGTTCAAATACTAAGCGCATATTGAGCTCGTCTTGTTCAATCGACAATACGCGAACGCAACCAAACACATGGCCTGAAACCACATGCCCACCAATTTCATCGCCAAAGCACGCTGCACGCTCAATGTTCACAGCATCGCCACTTTTTAAGTCAGCCAAATTGGTTAGCTTCAGTGTTTGAGCAATCACATCAAAACTCACTCGCATACTGCCATCGGTATTTTGCTTCAAAGTACGGACCGTAAGACAAACACCATTTTGAGCTACCGATGCCCCTAGCTGCAACCCTGTTGAAAATTGGGCCGGAAAATCATAAACCAAACTGGCAAAATCAGTTTGCTTATTAATTTCTTGTAATACTAACTTAGTCTGTACGATACCGCTGAACATATTGAAACCTATATCAGTCATTCTCAAAGGCCGATATTATGCTCTATACTGAAAACTAATAACATCTTATAAGACAAGTTCTCGCATGACAGGAATTGATAATAAAAAGATCGGTCTAATACTTTCTGGTGGCGGTGCGCGAGCCGCCTATCAAGTCGGTGTTTTGAAAGCTATTCATAAAATTTTGCCTAAAGAAGCTAAAAATCCATACGATATTATTGCCGGAACATCTGCCGGAGCCATTAACGGTGTTGCACTCGCAAGCTATGCCGAAAACCATCGCATTGGTATTCGGCACTTAGAGCGTATTTGGACAAGTTTTAGCCCAGAGCTAATATACCGCACCGATTTTAAAGGTGTTGTGAGTGCTCTCGCACGACTAACAAGAACGACTCTCATTGGCCGAAAATATAAACACGATCGAGTATCGCTACTCGACAACTCGCCTTTGCGTACACTGCTTAGCAAGGTGATTCACTTTGATAATATTCAAAAAGCCATTGACAACGGGGCTCTGCATGCCATGTGCGTAACAGGCTCTGGCCTCGATAGCGGTGAATCTGTCAGCTTTTTTCAAGGGCATTACAGCATCGTAAACTGGCAACGCCATCGCCGTATTGGTTACCGATCTCGCATTGGAATAGACCACCTAATGGCCTCTTCTGCCATACCGATGATATTTCCATCGGTAAAAATCAATCAAGAATATTATGCCGATGGTGCAGTACGACAACTCGCCCCTATTAGCCCAGCATTGCATCTAGGTGCTGAAAAAATCTTAGTGATTGGCGTCAGCGGTGAAGCCCATAAGCGCAAAGAAAAAGTACAAATCACAGGCTATCCTACCCCCGCTAAAGTTATGGGTCACATGCTCAATGCGGCATTTCTCGATAGTATGGAAACGGATGTTGAGCGCTTACAAAGAATCAATCGAACAGTTGATAGGATTCCTGAAAGTGTGCGAAAAAAACACGGAATGGAATTAAAACCCATTGAGCTTTTAGAAATTAACCCCAGTGAATCCATGGATGAAATTGCAGGGCGACACGTTCAAGAACTCCCTCGCGTTATTCGCCTAGCACTCGGAGGCAGCGGAAATACAAGTCGTAATGGTTCGGGTATTTTAAGTTATTTACTTTTTTCTAGCGGGTTCTGTAAAGACTTAATCGCTCTAGGCTATAAAGATGGCTTGGCACGCCAAGATGAAATAGAACGATTTTTCTCCAACCACATGGCTGAAAAAGGCACTGCAAATGAAAAAAGCGCTTAATAGCGCTTTTTTTGATCCTTAATGCCTCGAACAACTCGCAAGATTAGTCTCTACTTATCTTCTAAGTTATCCAAATAGCGCTCCGCATCCAATGCAGCCATACAACCTGTGCCAGCTGAAGTGATCGCTTGACGATAGATATGATCCATTACATCACCTGCCGCAAAAACACCTTCAATACTGGTTTGAGTCGCATTACCTTCTAAGCCACTTTGGACTTTAATATAGCCGCCATTCATATCCAGCTGGCCATCAAAAATTTGGGTATTAGGCGAATGGCCAATAGCAACGAAAACACCTTCTAAAGCAATATCTTCTGTCTTACCTGATTCGCGATCTTTAATACGCATACCGGTAACGCCCATATTGTCGCCCAGCACCTCATCCAGCTCGCTGTTCCACTTTATAGTTACATTGCCATTTTCCGCACGGTCATTGATCTTATCCTGCAAGATTTTCTCTGAGCTGAACTTATCGCGACGATGAACAACAATAACTTCTTCTGCAATATTGGCAAGATACAAGGCTTCTTCAACCGCCGTATTACCCCCACCAATCACAGCCACTTTTTTCTTACGATAAAAGAAGCCATCACACGTTGCACAAGCTGAAACACCCTTACCTTTAAACGCTTCTTCACTTTCTAAGCCTAAGTATTTTGCACTCGCACCCGTACAAATAATTAAACTATCGCAGGTATATTCACCAGAGCTGCCTTTTAGATAAAAAGGACGCTGCTGAAGATCTACTTCATCAATATGATCAAATACAATTTCGGTATCAAAACGCTCTGCGTGAGCTTTCATACGCTCCATCAACGCAGGTCCTTGTAAACCTTCTACATCACCCGGCCAATTATCAACTTCTGTTGTGGTTGTTAACTGACCACCCATCTGCATCCCGGTGATCATAACGGGGTTCAAGTTTGCACGCGCCGCATAAACTGCCGCGGTGTAGCCTGCAGGGCCAGAACCTAATATTAATAGTTTGATGTGTCTTGGCTTGCTCATGAGTAATAACTCTCCAAAAATCCTCAATTGAAACGAGGAATAACGATACTAGAACTGTTTATTTATATGGGGCGATTATAGGGTAATTAAAGTCAGGAGGGCATAGCTAACGATCAATTGCGGCTTAATTTAGCCAATATTCATTAAAACTCACCATTATGTGCCACTCATTGTGTAAATATTTATTTTCCATCCGACACACTCACAATCCTGACTATACTAATAAATACCTTCCTTACACGTTGGACTGTGCTAGGTAACAAACCGTTTCACAAACGTTTTTCCTATATTTTTCAAAGACATATAAGGTGTTTATGTAACATCATGAATACCGACAGAACCTTGTTGTTGTTTAACAGATAAGACGCAGGCAGCATTAGCAATATCCCCATGTTCCGGGTCTGCTAATAATAAATAATTGGAATATAAGGCTCAATCATCATGCAAAAAAAGCAAGAGATTCAGCAGAAGTCCCGTTTAGGTCTCCTGCTAATTAATAAAGGGTTCATTACGCGCACTCAGTTAGATCAAGCTTTGCGCTTGCAAGGCAAGACAGGCATGAGGTTAGGTGAAGTCTTAATTGATCAAGGATGGATCACTGAAAGGCAACTTAACCGTTCGCTGAAAAAGCAATCTCGTTATCGCTATGCAACAGCCTTCACTGCTCTATTGTTAGGCCCGTTACAGCCTTTTATGGCTTCTGCTAATATAGAGCGAGACCCGATTAACACAGAGCAAATTATTGAAAAGAAAGATCGCACATTATCCTCTGGATTAACCGCGATGACAGATTCCGCCATGGGAGAAGTGACTGCACAAGGTGTACGCTCAAATATTTCAAGCGTGCAAGACATTCTAGACAATACGCTGAATACCAGTGATAACGGGGAAAGCACTCTAGAAACGCTGGGGAATTTATTACTACCAGCAACCAATTTATTGGATGCTGACGTTGAGATGTCGAATGTCACTTATGCTAATGGGCCAAGAACTAAAGCCAATGCAGATGGTAGTATCGCGGTGGCATTACCGACCCATATCGGGCAACTAGCATTCAAGAATGTTCGAGTGAAAGGCGCCGTTGGACAACACCTTGGTGATCTTTATATAAAAGATATCGACTTATCAAACGTCAACGTCACTATTCGCTTACACAATTAGTTTTACAAGACTGGCTTTTTAAAACTAACCTTTTTAAAACCAACCTTAGTCAGACATTGATAGCTAGGCACTGAATAGTAAAGCACGGAATAGTCAGACACTTAGAAACTCTGAGCCACAAACGTAAGCCAGAGTTTCTAAAGATAACAACCATCAAATACTACGGTAAATCATCCACTTCTTCTTCAAGCTCAGCTGGAATCAAGTCTTCACGACAAATATTCATTAAGATTAGAATATTGGCCGCAACATAGATTGAGGAATAAGTCCCCACAATCACACCAATGAATAAGCCTAAAGCAAAGTTATGAATAAGTTCGCCACCTAAGAACATCAGGGCAAGCAATACCAATGCCGTTGTCAACGAGGTCATAATGGTACGACCCAACGTTTGATTCAACGAGACATTGATTATCTCAAGTGCATCCCCTTTACGTAAAATACGAAAGTTCTCACGAATTCTATCTGCTACAACAATAGTATCGTTTAAGGAATAACCAATAACGGCCAACAAGGCAGCAAATACGGTTAGATCGAAATCCCATTGAAATAAAGCGAAAAAGCCTAGAATAATGACGACATCGTGAAATAACGCAAATACCGCACCCACAGAGAACTTAAGCTGAAAGCGAAAAGCAACGTAAAGCATTACAACAAACAATGCCATTAATAGCGCTAAGCCACCTTGATCACGTAATTCCTCACCGACCTGACTACCAACAAATTCACTGCGTCGAAGCTCCACATCGTTAAATACCTGGCCGTCTTCTAGACTGCCAGTACGTAATACTTCAAGCACCTCAGCACCTAAAGTATCGCGATACGCTTCAGCCATACGAATCAAAACATCTGTTTCGCTACCAAAATGCTGAACGGTTGAACCCGGGAATCCCGATGAATCTAATTGCGCTCTTATTCGCTCAATATCCGCAGGTTGTTGGTAAGAAACCTCAAGCAAAGTACCACCGGTAAAATCTAAACCTAGGTTTAAACCACGAGTCGCTAATGCCACAACCGATACAATCAACAATATTGCAGAAAACATCATGGCCACATTGCGTAGCTTCATGAAGTCAAAATTTAATTCTTTAGCCATTATTTAGCCTCCTCTGCCGTAATTTCAGTTGCTGAGCCGTCTCTTTTATTAATACCACCAATTGAAAGCGTATTAATGCGACGCCCACCATAGGTGAAGTTTACTAATGAACGAGTTAATACAATCGCGGTAAACATCGAAGTAATAATACCCAGCGATAATGTCACAGCGAAGCCCTTAACTGGACCTGTACCCACACCAAACAAGATCACAGCAACGATTAATGTCGTTAAGTTAGCGTCAAAAATAGTAACGAAAGCACGATCATAACCTTCATTAATAGCATGCTGAGGTGAACGACCTGCATTCATTTCTTCTCGTATTCTTGAGAAAATCAACACGTTGGCATCAACCGCCATCCCCACCGTTAATACGATGCCCGCAATACCTGGTAAAGTCAGAGTTGCACCAATCAAAGACATTAGCGCAATTAAGATCACTAGATTGAAGAATAAGGCTATGTTGGCAAAGAAACCAAATAGACGATAAAAAATAACCATAAAGAGCAACACAAGTGCTAGCCCAACCACAACGGAAGTAACACCTTGTTCAATATTTTCTTTACCTAAACTAGGGCCTACCGTACGTTCTTCGACAAAGTACATAGGCGCCGCTAGTGCACCAGCGCGCAATAATAACGCAAGCTCTGACGCTTCAGCAGGCTCTAAACCCGTAATACGGAAACTAGAACCCAACTGGCTTTGAATTGTTGCTAACGAAATAATACCGCGTGTTTCAGTATATTTAGTCGTCGCGACTTCTTTACCATCTTGCATTTGATATTTAGTCGTCGGCTTTTGCTCAATAAATAATACCGCCATACGACGCTTAATCGATTTACGAGTCACCTTGGCCATAATATTAGCGCCCGTTGAATCGAGGCTGATATTTACTTGTGGCTGTCCGTTTTCATCAAATGAAGGCTGCGCATTCGTTACACGATCGCCAGAGATAATTTCACTCTTTTCAACTCGGGCCGTACGAAACTCATCCGTTCTAAATTCATATTCTTCACTCGAATAACGACTCGCATCAGGCTCTGCTTCTAAGCGGAAAGATAAGTTAGCCGCTTTACCCAGTACTTTTTTAGCGGTTGCAGTATCTTGCACACCCGGCAACTGAACAACAATACGATTAGAACCTTGGCGTTGAACCAGTGGCTCAGCAACACCCAACTCATTTACTCGATTACGAATTGTGGTTAAGTTCTGCTTTACCGCATAGTTCTGCAAATCTTTGCGCTTTTGATCCGTAAGAGCAATGATCACATCAAACGTTTCGTTGGTTTCTGTGCTCGCACGGAAATCAGTCATCGAACGGCGTAAAAATGAATCTCCCGCTTCTTGCAGCTCTTCAGATTTAAAGCTAACGCGTAAGCTATTATCTTCAATCGTTACACGACGATAGCGAATGTCTTCTTCACGTAATTGACGCTTAACTTCAGCCTGATAGTTCTTCATCTGGCCTTTCATATAGCCTTCCATGTCTACTTCCATCAAGAAGTGAACACCACCACTTAAATCTAGACCCAAAGTCATTGGGCCTGCGCCCATATCCAATAGCCATTGCGGTGTTGTAGGCGCACGGTTTAAAGCAACAACAAATTCATCCCCTAATACACGCTGCAACTTATCTTTGGCAGGTAGCTGCTGTTCGCTATCGGTTAAACGAAATAGAACTGTTCCGCCAGTGACTTCTTCACCAAAGAAATCGATATTATTCTCTTTTAAGTTAGCTCGTATTTTTTCTAACGAGTACTCGCTTAATTCTGCACCTGCCTGATTCGGCGTAATTTGAATGGCTGGATCAGGTGGATATAAATTGGGTACTGAATAGACAGTGGCTAATGCCAGTACTAATACAATCAGTATGTTTTTCCATAGTGGGTATTTATTGAGCATCAATCCTGCCCTATTGTTAATTTAGCGTTAGTTTATTGTTAATTATTTGTGTTCTTAAATTTGTGATGTTTTAAACGGCTATCAATTTTGTACCCGCAACACACAAGAAAGGCAGCCTAAGCTGCCTTTCTATTTGTTACTGCGATTTAAGCTTTAATGCCTTTAATCGTGCCTTTTGGCAATGCTGCAGTAATGGCTGATTTTTGCACAGGCAACTGAACATTGTCAGCCACCTCTATCATTAAGAAGTCATCATTTACTTTAATGATTTTGCCAACAAGACCACCAGCCGTTGCTACTTCATCACCCTTCGATAAATCAGAAAGCAACGATTTATGTTCTTTCTGACGCTTGCTTTGTGGACGCCAAAGCAAAAAATAGAAAATTAGTAAAAAGCCACCCAAGAAAATTAGCTGGCCAGTAACACCCATAGCTTCTGGAGCAGCACCTTCAGCGAATGCTGATACAGGTGCTAATAACGCGGCCGCAGCCATCAAAGATTTTAAGTTCATGTTCATTTCCATTAGTCAGTTGCCGTAATATATCAAATTTTTCTGTCAAGTGTTGTCAATCCAAGCAACAACACCCTTAACCAGATGAATTAACTTCTATTTATGGTTCAAGTGGTGGAACTTCAAGGTCTCGAGCCGCATAAAAATCAATCACGAACTGATCGAAAGTACCTTCATCTAAAGACTTACGCATGCCAGCCATCAATATTTGGTAATAGCGTAAGTTGTGAATCGTATTCAACGTTGAGCCTAAAATCTCTTTGCACTTATCTAAGTGATGCAAATAGGCACGAGAAAAGTTCTTACAGGTATAGCAATCACACTGATCGTCCAAAGGACGAATATCAGTTTTATGAGTTGCATTACGCAACTTCAATACACCCGTGTGAGTAAAAATATGAGCATTACGCGCATTACGTGTTGGCATCACACAGTCAAACATATCGACGCCACGACGAACACCTTCCACCAAATCTTCTGGTTTGCCTACGCCCATTAAGTAGCGAGGTTTATCCGCTGGCATCTGATGAGTCAAGTGAGAAAGAATACGCATCATATCTTCTTTCGGCTCACCCACACTCAAACCACCAATGGCATAACCATCGAAGTTGATGTCAGTTAACTTAGCCAAAGATTCATCACGCAACTCTTCGTACATGCCGCCTTGAATGATGCCGAACAGGGCAGAAGGACTGTCACCATGAGCATCTTTTGAACGCTGTGCCCAACGCAAAGATAAGCGCATAGAATCAGCCGCTTCTTTTGGCGTGGCTGGGTGCGGTGTACATTCATCAAAAATCATTACCACATCAGAACCTAAATCTCGCTGCACTTGCATCGAGCTTTCAGGTGACATGAAAACTTTTTCACCATTTACTGGAGAGCGAAACGCAACGCCCTCTTCTGTGATTTTGCGCATTTTACCCAGACTGAAAACCTGAAAACCGCCTGAATCAGTAAGAATCGGTTTATCCCACTGAGTGAAATCATGCAAATCACCGTGCATTTTAATAATTTCAGTACCAGGGCGTAGCATCAGGTGAAAGGTATTACCTAGAATAATATCCGCACCAATATCGTGAATTTGTTGCGGTGTCATCCCCTTAACCGTGCCATAAGTACCCACTGGCATAAAAGCCGGTGTCTCGACCTTACCGCGAGGAAACGTCAAAGTAGCACGTCGAGCTTCACCCGAGGTGCCTTTGAGTTCAAAATCCATAAAACATTTTCTAGTCATCATGTGCCTTACTTAAATGTGCCTTACTTGTTAATACCAATCACAGGCAAAAACAGGTTTATAATTTTTTTATCGGGCGCGGTATAAACATACTGTCGCCATAACTGTAAAAACGGTATTTTTCTTTAATCGCACAATCGTAAGCGTTTAAAGTATGTTCTTTGCCCGCAAATGCCGAGACCAACATAATCAAGGTCGATTCAGGCAAATGGAAATTGGTGATCAACGCATCCACCGATTTAAACTCATAACCAGGGTAAATAAAAATCTGAGTATCATCGTTAAACGGTTGAATCTGCCCACTCTGACTCGCGCTTTCTAAACTGCGGACTGACGTTGTACCGACGGCAATAACACGATTACCACGAGCACGAGCAGCATTAACCTGATCACATAAAGCCTGATCAACATCGACATATTCAGAGTGCATTGTATGGTCATTCACATCATCAACTTGTACCGGCTGAAACGTGCCTGCGCCGACGTGTAATGTCACATAACCAAACTCGATGCCTTTTTCTTTTAAACGCTCCAGCAATGGATCATCAAAATGCAATCCTGCCGTTGGTGCCGCTACCGCACCATCGTGCTGAGCATAAACCGTTTGATAGCGTTCTTTATCGTCTTCCACATCTGGGCGATCCATATAATGCGGTAAAGGCATATGGCC
>Ga0209305_1000056_pt1 | contig 78826 bp, 54 predicted proteins | sample COGITO_mtgs_1103_FD_184792 | JGI IMG/M metagenome (GOLD analysis project Ga0209305, IMG submission 184792) | Pelagic marine microbial communities from North Sea - COGITO_mtgs_110321 (SPAdes) (version 2) | ecosystem: Environmental > Aquatic > Marine > Epipelagic ...
TGTTGTTGTTGTTGTTGTTGTTGTTGTTGTTGTTGTTGTTGTTGTTGTTTAAGCTTTTCTTTTCGTCGACGCCAAACGCTTTCAATTCGAAATAACTCGCCACTCTCCCGACGCCGCTACTCACCGCCGCGCCAATCTCCACGCTCGGTCCTTCCGGTCCTAAACTCGCCCCCGTGCCTAAAGTTACCACCGCGGCGACTGTTTTCAACACCGTTTTCTTCACATCTTCTACTACCACACTCGATGTCTTCGTCGCGTTTTTGTTCTCTTCCTCCCTCGTCGAAACCGCCGCCGCCGCCGTCGCCGCTCGAGACGTCGCGGTACCAACCGCCTCCTCCCCGAGAAACGAACCCCCGGCGACGTCCCTCAACGCCGAAACCACGCACCCGCCTAACGTAGGCACGATCACTTGTAACGAGTGGCTCACGAACGACGCGTTTCCGCTGTTTTGACTCAACGTTTGAAACTTATTCAGCACGAGGACATCCGTGGTCGGTGTCGTCTGCTCGACGATCGTTTCCGACGTCGACGATGGCACCAAGAACGTTTGAAACGTAAAATCAAACACCGACGCGTGCACGTGACTCTCGGCTAAGTTGAACGCGCTCACCGCGAGACCGGTCGTCACGCCAACCGCCACGGCGACGAGGAGAAGTTCCGAATTGTTCGGGTCGGTTTCCCTTCGCGTCGTCGATGAATTTACGACGACGACGAAGCGTTGTTGCGTGCGATGACGACGACGAGGACGAGAATGATGCGTTTCAAGTAAAAAGGATGATGATCGAGAGAAGAGACGACGGTGCTTTTGCTTTTGCGGATGGAAACAGGACGCGCGCGACGACCTCGACGATGTCGTCGTCATCCTTCTTCTCGGTGTTCGTTTGTCTCAAAAAGTGAGGGGAAATGGTCCCCTCTGAGGTACTCCTCTTGGGAAATCCAACGCATCTGCAATGGTACATGAATACAGCGCGCTATGACTACTCGTATTATTACTACTGCTCTAAAACTATTACTGCTCGTATTGCGCGAACAAAAATGCGATATATTTTAAGGTCTGGGAACGTCTTTCATTTCCATCCGCGCGACTCGAATGCCGAAGCACGTCAGCTGACCTCTCGCGCCGTACATGACGGAATACGCGACGAGTAAATATTTCCCGTCCTTGGTCCAGTGGACGGTCGGGTAGGCGTATTGCATCGCGCCTGGCTTTAACAAGGATTTGTCCAACTCTGGTTTGATGATTTCTCGCATACCGCCGGGTTCGATTTTCGCGAACGGTTTCCAAGAGTCGACGCCGTCGGTGGATTTGCTGACGGCGAGGACGAGCGGGTCTCGGGTGCGCGGGTGGTGGTTGTACGCTGCGACGAAGAAGGATTTTGAAGGGGAAGAGGAAGAAGAGGAAGAAGTTTTTTCGTCGACGTTGTCGTCGGCGTCGTAAGTATCGCCATCGTCGATGCGAATGGTGTGCATTTTCGAGTTTGGATTCGGCAACGTCGTCTCGGAAGCTTCGGTCCAGGTTTTGCCGTTGTCTCTCGAAATACTGACGAACGCGACGCCAGATTTGGTTCGAAAATGTTGCACCAACACGTTGTTCGTCCTTCCTCCTTTGTTGTTGTTGTTCTCTTTCTTCTTCGTCGTCTTCCTTCTTTCACTCTTTCTCTCGACGACGGTATTTTCAATCAACCACGACTCGCCTTTCGTAGCTGTTAAATTCCCAAACACTTCCCACGTCAACCCTTGATCCATAGATCGTATAACTCCCGCGCTACCTTTCCTCAACAGACTCGCATCTTTCACCTCGCTCTTCATCTGTGGACACGTCTTCCCGGGCTCTCTCCAAAAAGGCAACACCCACGACCCGTCTTCCAACTCCACCAACGTATTCGCTATAACTTTCGGCATCCCGTCTTCGCTTCCGTAGGATAAAATAACCTGTCCACTCGACCACGTCTTCCCGTTATCGTCGCTCACTTTATACACGACGTCCCCGCCCGGTGAGTGCCTCAACGCGTTTCTCGACTGGTCGTAATACCGACACTTCCGCGAACTCACCGTGTATAACAAAAACACTCTCTGTCCGCTCACTTTCAGAACCGGCGTCCAAACAGGGAGCTGATCGTCCTTCGCGATCATTTCCGGTCTCGAAAACGAAACGCCGTTATCTCTCGATATCGCCCAATAAAGCGCTTGCCGGATGGACCCTTCGTATTCCGTCGGTGACGCTTGAAACGCAACCGCGATGGATCCGTCCGGTAACTCAGTCGGCATCGCCATGTGCATGTATTTGAATTCAGATTCACTTTCAAAACTCTTTTTACTGCTCTTCGAACCTGTGAAAGTCGTCTCGGACGGTAACTCGTGTCCTTTCGCGACCCAGGAGTACGCGATTTTACCGTTCGTCGGCGTGAACGCGTATTTACGATGGCTTTGATGCGCATCGACTTTAGCATTCGCGTTCGTATTCAAAGCGGTGTTCGAAACACCGACCCGATGCACGTCGTTTCTGATAACCAGAACGGCCAAGAAAACGATCAGAGAAGAAACCACGACATCGAGACCACACAAAAACCAATAATACCATTTGCATCTGCGACGACGAAATCGTTGTTTTTTTTTAACGTCGTTTTTTTCTTCCTCCTCCTCCTCGTCGTCGTCGTCGAAGCGCTCGAACATCTTCTTCGACTCTCCTCTTTGGAGAGACGCGTTGCTTTTCCCCGAACGAAGAAGGAACCATTCAAATTTAGGGTATCATATGCAACCCTAAATAGAATGTATGCTCGAAGCAAAAGTGGATAAATCGGATGAAGAATATCTGACGCTCTCTCTCTCTTTCTTTCTTTCCTTTGCGACTGTCTGTCTGTCTGGTTTTACTACCGCGCGGATTTTGTTGAAAGAGAGAGCTCGAAGTGATGACGACTACGACCTTGCTTTCGACCGCGAGAACCGGGGGGGGTGTTTGTAGGACGACGACGACTGCGGTTGTTCGAAGAAGTTTAAGAAAATCATCATCGTCATCATCATCACGACGTCATTCACATTACGTCCAAAAGTTTTCGAGAGCGACGAGCGCTTCTTCGACGAACACGAGTTCAGGCGAGTGCGACCTCGTCGAGTGCGAGGCGAATTTCGGTGAAGAAGGAGGAGGAGTTAAAGGCGCGAAAATCAACGGCAAAGAAATCTCCGCATCTGCGATGCGACGTTTAACACTCACGAACCAATTTAACGAACAAGTCGTTTTACCTCAAACCGAGAATAAGAAAGACGTCGTTGTGTATTTGCGCCACCTCGGTTGACTGTTCTGTTGGTCTTTTGCGAACAGCATGAGTTCAAAAAGACCGGAGATTCAAAAATTAGGCGGCGATATTACGTTCATTTCGGTATCGCCGACGGCGGAGAAGCTGCGAAAGTTTCTCGAACTCAATCCGGAGGTGCCGGCGGATCGCGTCTTCGTCGACACGTCGAAGACGTTCGAGGCGTATAAAGCGGCCGGGTTTGGGAATTTAACAGACGTGGATAAATCGACGAAACCGGAGATGAAACCTCCCGGGTTTAGTTTGCAAGACTGGTGGAAGTACATCACCAACGTCATCGCGTTGTCTCCCATCGACCCGAACGAAAAACTCACCGGTCCTCCCGAAGGCGTTTTGCGTCTCGGCGGGACCTTCGTTTTGAACGGCGACGACATCGCATTCGCTTGGGCGGACGCGGTCCCTGGCGCGCACCCTGAACCCGAAGACGTCGTCAAAGCCGCCAGAGACGCGTGGGGGTCCTCGTCCGCTTAAAGCTTAAATCGCGCTCTTTTTAAAAGAAATACATTAAACAACAACAACAACAACAACAACAACAACAACAACAACAACAACCGGGGCGGCGTGCGACGACATCCGCGCTTCCCAAAATCCATCGCGACGAAGAAAACCGTGACGCTTAAACTATAAACGACTACTTATATGTACTATAGTTTTAGCCGATATACTAAACGTCGTATAATACACCGTGTAATATAACTTGCTTACATCCCAATTTTAACCACCCTAAATCGATGTCTTAGGGAAACTTTTTTACGGTTGAAACCACACACAAAGACGACGTACGTAAACGCGGAGAGAGAGAGCACGCAGAGAAGAGAGAGATCATCGAGAGTGCTGGTGGTGCGTTGTTCTGTTCTGTTTACCGTTGACGACGACGACGACTAAACTTCTTCGATGATGATGACGATGTTCAAGACGTACGCGACGAATACAAATCCTCATTTTGTTGGGAGCAACACAAAAAGCGGTTTTGGACGAAGGAAAAATCGGATAATGCTGCTCAAAAACTCCTCCTCGTCTCTTCTTTTCGGAAGATCAGCGACAACGAAATCGGCCTCTTTTTGCGCGTTATCGAAGTCTTTTTCAGACGTTGGTAACGGTGGAAGTTTTGATCGCCGTTTTCTTCGTCGTCGTTTACATCGTCGACGTAAAAGCGATTCTTCTTGGTTTTCCCTCAACTCGTCGTTGGCGTCTGGGGCATTGGTGCCTCAGAAAAAGACCATGGACGCGTGCGACGAGATGAAGAGTAGAGCGAATAATAATAATACCAATAATAAATATACTATTAGTAGAGTACTGCGACGAGGCGAAAACGAGAGGCGAAAACGAGCAGCACTCTTTTTGAGGGCTTCTGCGGGAGGAGACGAAGGCGAGGAGAACGCGAGTCTTTCGGCGGGAGAAGAACAAGAGAGCGCGGAGGTCGTTGTCCCGGCGAGGAACTACGACGACGACGTGGACGACGACGAGGAGCCAAACTTTGGGGTGAAACCACCCGAGTTGGCGACTTTTCACCGAAAGACGGCGTTGTTTGCCATTTCGGTTGGATTCGCAGTTTTTTACGGATTTCCTAAACCGGACGTGTTGACCTCGGAAGCGTGGCAACTGTTGGCGATCTTTTCGGCGACTATTTGCGGGTTGGTTTTGAAGCCGCTCCCGGTTGGCGCGTGGGCGTTCGGGGCGATGACGGTCAGTTTGTTGACGAAAACGTTGACGTTTGATCAAGCGCTATCGTCGGTATCGAACCAGGTTGTTTGGTTGATTTTAGTCACCGCGTTTTTTGCTCGAGCGTTTGTCAAGACTGGCTTTGGCGATCGATTGGCGCTGTTGTTCGTCTCGGTCGCCGGGCAATCGAGTTTGAGGTTAGCGTATGGATTTCAATTAGCGGAGGCGTTGTTGTCACCCGCGATGCCGTCGACGACAGCCAGAGCGGCTGGCGTATTCATTCCAGTCATTAAGTCTTTAGATCCGAGGACGCAGGAGTTTTTAATCGGGCAGCAGTTGCAAGGCACCGGGGCCACGTCGGCATTTTTAATGTCCGGCGCCGCGCAAAATTTCTTGTGCATGCAAATTGCCATCGGTATGGGCATTCCATTCGTCAACCCATTCAACGAGTGGGCAGTTGCGGCATTCGTTCCCGCGTTTATATGCATGATGGTCACTCCGTTGATCGTGTTTATCGTCGATCCGCCTTTGTTGAACGCGACGCCGAAAGCGCCCATGGAAGCGGCGAAGAAGTTACAAGCCATGGGTCCGTTAGCCGAGATTGAGAAGCGCATGTGTTTGTCCTTAGGGACGACTGTATTTTTATGGATCTTTGGTGCTCCGCTCGGGATCGCCGCGGTCGTGGCTGCCATGACTGGTTTATGTTTGATGCTCATCAGCGGCGTTTTATCCTGGGACGACGCTTTAGAGCAAAAAGGCGCGTGGGACACGTTGATTTGGTTTGCCATCTTGATTGGCATGTCGCAACAGTTGAACGATTTAGGCGTCATCGAATGGCTCTCTGGATTTGTTCGCGATTTTCTCATCTCGTGGAACTTAGTCGGTACTTCCGCTTTTGTCGCGTTGCACTTGGCGTACTTTTTAAGCCACTACATGTTCGCTTCGCAATCCGCGCACGTCGGCGCTTTGTACGGCGCCTTTTTGACCATGATGATTGCCGGAGGTGTGCCTCCTAAATTAGCAGCCATCTCATTAGCTATGAATACGAACACTTTTGGTGGCTTAACGCACTACGCGAGTGGTCAAGCCGCTGTATATTACGGGTCCGGTAAGATTGGATTGGAGAAATTATGGAAGCAAGGCTTATACGTCAGTTGCGTCCACGCGTTTATTTGGAGCACGGTGGGTATGGCCTGGTGGTCCGTCTGCGGCATATTTTGATTAGAGAATTATTATATTAAGAAGAGGAGGGGAAAACGTATATAAAATTAGAGCGAGAAGGAACATTTATATAATAGAGTCATCGGCGAAAGAAAAATACCAGGTACACACACACATAAACACACTAACAATTACGCCAGTGGATCGTCCGGACACCCCGGCGCTGTCGTATCCAAATCGCAATCCCCGAGCGGCACGAACCTCTTGTTAATCGCCGCGTTCGCTTCCACCGCTTTGAACCCTTTCAACTTAAACTTCCCTTTGTTATACGACTCTTTGAATACCGTCACCACAAATGTCACCTCACTCGTGCCTTCAGGAATCTCCTCGTCGATTTGCGCCAACACAACCCTCGACGTTCCGGTTTCGTTATTCGTCGCCGCGGAGTTCCCGTCGTAATCGTCGATGAATCCAAACACGTTCGCCGCGGAGACTTTTTTCTTGCTCTTTGCTGTTGCAGTGAATAACACGCACATGGCAGATTTCTTCGAGGGTAAGTATTGATTCGGCGGGCACTCCGCGGGTGTGTACGATAGATTCGTCAGTTCAATTTCCGATTGAATCGCGAGTGCAGGGTTGGTGTCTCCGTAGTGTTTGAGGAACATGGACGTCGATGCAACGCCGAGGAGTGCGGTTCTTCTTCTTCTTCTTTGTTGACTGTTGTTGTTGGCAGTTACATTTTCATCATCATCATCCTTCTTCTTCGCGCGGCAGCACGGTCTGCTCGAACCACTTTTCCGTCGCGTGCTCTCGAGACACCGTCGTTTAAACACCGAAGCGACAGATGATGATGACACTGATGGTGATACTAATTGAGCATGCATACTCTCTTTCGTAGGAGATAGAGAAAGAGAGGTTAAAGTCTGAGGGAAAAAGATATCCATTATATCCATTACGCAACACTCTTCGAACACGTTTCTGCTCTCGTCGAAAGAGTGTATACGCGATGACTGTTTGTACCACCGTTTACTCCGCGACCGCGCGAACGAGCGAGTTTTCGTCTTTTTCGTTCTTTAATGATAAAGATGATGCGTTGAGGAGGAGGAGGAGCAAAACGAAGCATCATCATCACATTCAACAGAAGCATTTTCAACGGATGAGCGCAAAGAAGAAGAAGAAGAAACTATCGACGACTGCGATGACTTCGAGAACGACAGAGGAGGGAAAAGAGAGACGAAAGAGCTGCTCTTTGCCGACGACGACGAGGAGGAGGAAAGGCGGTGGCTCGTTTTGCGCGTTGGAGGCAAAGTCTCATTCAACGACGAGAAACGACGAAGATTCCTCGGCAGAAGCGAAGAGCTGCTTCGTCTCCGAGAATACGAGAGGACGATGTTTACGGAAACGACGACGGTCGATCGTTCTTCTCCAAATGACTTCCTCGATGGCTGCACTCATGAGCAACATTTCAGAGGAGAAGGTGTTTGCGGCTTCCTCTTCTCCCGAGGATGTGCCGAAGGAGTACGCGGAGAAACTTCGCTCGGCGTGCGAACTTCTCTTAAAATCCATCGAGTATGAACGCGCGCACCCGTCCGCGAGCGTTTCCGAACGCTTCGCCGCCGCCGACCCGGCGAAGCAAGCGGTGAAAGAGTACATCCAAACTTGGCAAGGACGACCGGAGACGAGAGATTTAGAGACGAGCGTTATTACCGGAGAAGTTTTGAGAGAGTTGGCGAGGTATTATAAGAAAAACGGCAGTCAAGTCGCTTTAGACGCCGAGTTGAGAGACGACGTCGTCGTGCCAAAGTTAAACGAGGTTCTGAACATGTTACCGGCGAAAGCGCCGACGCTCGCGGAGAGAGTTTTAGGGATTTCGACGAATTCGTCTAATAAGGCGAATTAGAGTACTACTGCTCCTCGTTAACGACGAATGTAAGTCGGCCGCTCGCTCTTCGCTCCCCTCGTAAAGAGGCAACTGCATCTCTTTGGAAGCCACACAATTTACTACTCGAAAGAGAAATAAATGCCGGCGCCTGGCCCGAAGGACGGCCACGCCTCTCGAGCGTCGAGGGATTTAAAGCTCACCCGTGGCGCGTCTGCAAAATCGAACGGGTTTAAATACGGCGGCGGAGGTCGTGATTTGGACCACGGAGGAGGACAAGGAGCAGGAGGCGTAAGAACGGGAATTTCCAACTCTCTTCGTGACCAACGGAGTCGGAAAGCGTTACAGAGGAAGTTCTTCGAGCGGAAACGGAAGCGAGAGGAAGAAGAAGAAGACAAAGAAGAAGAAGAAGAAAGAAAAGACCGTTTTACTACGCGCGACGACGACGAAAACTTCGACGACGAAACGAAGACGAAGAAGAAACGACGGAGATTGGACGAGGAAAGTGAAGGAGAGAAAAGAGAGAAAGAGGAGGAGGCAAAAGAGGAAGCGGACGCGGTGACGAGTTCGGATCCGATTTCAACGAAAAAAGAGAGTAAAATACTAATAACGTTTCCGTGGTTGTGCGACGTTTGTTTTGAAGGAGAAGGAAGGAAAGTCGTCGCGCAATCGGAGCATCAGAGGAACGATCATTTGAATTCGAAGAAGCATAAGAAGAATTGCGAGAAGCGACGCGGGAGGGAGTTGTTGCGAACGATGTTCTTCGCGGAGAAGAAGGAGACGACTTTAGGGACTTGATGATACGGTTTGTTTGTTAGAGAGATGTGTATTATTATTATATGCGCTGCAATTACTATATACTATTATTACATAGGCTATGAAACGAGTCACTACGGATCACCGTCTCCGTCTCCAAATCCTTCATCTTCTCGTTGGAACGTTTTCGCCTTCGCGATACATTTTTCGGCGTTTCCAACGTCGCACCACTCGACGCTCGCATCTTCTGCGTCTAAAGCCACGTTTCTGAGCAGAGCGTATTCAAAGTCCCTTTTCCCGTTTTCGTACGCGTTGGGTTCGAACGCCGGAGACGAAAAATAGCTGAAACTTTCCCCGGTTTGCGCTCGGTAACTGTAACTCGTGAAATCGAAGCCCCAGACTTGGATGTATTTACACGTTCGTTTGGCCAACGCTAACGTGAGCAACGCGGATGGGGGCGCTTGGTGACGCTGCAAGTGATGTTCATCCGCGGTTGAAGAATGCGAAGAAGATAACAACTCCTTCTTCACGTCGTTATACTTTTCGATAAACGGCGCGATGATATCGGGACTCATGATATCCCAGTCGTCCTCGGGGAACTTGGTCTTCAACAACGGAAAAAGTTCGTAACTTTCCGCGCGCCAAAGTAACAACTTAGTGTCTTTGAACTTCCTCAAGCGCGGATTTTTCGGGTCGACTAAATCTTTTCTTTCGATTAAAGTCTCCGCGGCGTCGCGGTCCAGCACGCGAAAGGTTGTGCGCAAACCCGCGACGTCTTTATACTTCGCGCCAGTCGGCGCCAAGTCTATGCGGAATATCTGGTCGATGTGCACATCGAGCACCTCGCCAGGCTTCGTTCTTTGCATGCTCCCCGAAGATCCAACAATAGCGCACGTGTTAAACATCATCTCCCCGTTTGTGTTGCGATCCATCCCGAGTTCGTCCACCTCCGGCAGCGGTAGTTTCGAGATGAACGAACGTTTAATCAAAGGCTGATCGCCTTTTTCATCCTTCACGTGCGAGGTCCATTTTTGCACGTTTCTCCATCCCTTTTCATCTTCAACGACGTCTTTCGATAACGTCAAAGCCGCCACGGTTCCCCCCGCGTTCATCAAACTATATCTATCTTTGCTCTCAAACGAACTCAAATCATCCCTCTCGCACATTTTCCCGCTAAACCCAAACTTACACTCGCACACGTCCGGTTTCACGCACTCCCCGTGAAACGAACACTCCTGTTCACACGTCGCCCACTCGCACGCCTCTCCCACCCACTTCTCGCTCTCGCACACGCACTTTTGCTCTAAAAATCTAAACTCGCCTCGCTCGCACCGCACGTCGCACGTCTGTCCGTACCACCCCTCGTCGCACAGGCAAAAGTTCGGATTCGTGCACTTCCCGTGTTCTGCGTTGCACTTCACCCCATCCTCTTCCTCGCACACCGGTACGTCGCACGTTTCGCCTTTCCACCCGTTCTCGCACAAGCAGTACCCGTATTGGCACACGCCGTGCGGGGCGCACTGGCGCGCGCACATCGCGTCTCGGCATTTGGCACCTCCGTAGCCTCTTTCGCACGTGCATTTCGTCGGGGAAGACGTCGAAAAAGAAAAGTTCTCGTCCAAATCGAAGTCGTCGCATCGTTCGTGACTGAGGACGATCTTGTTGTTGTTTTGAAAGGTGTTGCTCTCGTCCTCGTGCATCGTCATCTTCGTCATGAACCGATTGGAAATCTGCCAACTCGTCCACACGGAAAGCGCGAGGAACCACACGAAGTAGAGCGCGAATCGCTTTCTAAAAGTCGTCTCACCTCCTCGACGATGACGACGGTGGTGGTACTTTTTCAAATCGTCTTTTTCACCTCCTCCCATTATTAGTATCACGACGACTTTAATAAGAGCAGCGAGAAAAGCATCGTTGTTGTTGTTGTTCAAGAAACTGCGTAAACCTGCGGAGAACTCATTCGTGTTGTTTTTGGGGAGATTTTGAAACCATTTTGGAGACAAAAATGCTCATTTGAAAGCGCTTTGAGAAGACAAAGAAGAAAACCAAGAGGCACGCTTTGCCGTTCCATCTCTCTCTTTATAATCGTGTGTCGTTCTTTCGCTCTCGTCAAAGTAGTTGTTTTTGATTTCGAACGAAGATATACACGCAACAACACGTTTTCCTGGAACAACTAAAAGATGGCGAAATCATCATCCATAAGCGGAATGCGAAAACTGGTCGTCGCGGCAACGCTGACGGTCTTCACCTGTTCCCAAGGCTTACTCATGGAAGCGTCAAAAGTACAGGGCAAATATCCGTACAATTCCGCGGTCGTCCCGTTACTCTCGGAACTGGTGAAACTGATCTTATCGATTTTACTGTTACGCAGAGCGAGAGCACGAGACCCGGCGGGAACGATCATGACCACAGACGTGAAGTCCGTGATGTTGTTCCCGATACCATCGATCATATACGTGATGCATAACAACGTGCAGTTTTACACGATGGCGTACGTGGACGCGGCGACGTACCAGATTTTAGGGAACTTGAAAATCGTGACGACAGGTATATTGTTTCGGTTTGCCTTGGGGAGATTGATGACTCGGACGCAATGGATCGCGTTGTTGTTGTTAACGGTTGGCGCGACGGTGAGTCAAATATCCGGGTGCAAAGGGGAGACCTTGTCGGCGCCGATGGCCGGGTACGCGTTAGGCGTTTTGAGCGCGTGTTTGAGCGCCACCGCGGGGGTGTATACCGAGTTTTTGTTGAAGAAGAACAACGACAATTTGTATTGGCAGAACGTGCAGTTATACGCGTTTGGGGTGGTGTTTAACGGTTTGAGGTTAACCTGGGACGATTTCTTCGGCGAGAATAGCGGAGGGAACTGGTTGTTCGATTGTACGAACGGGTTTACCGCGATCACGTGGTTAATCGTGATTAACTTTTCGTTTAGCGGATTATTCGTCTCGTGGTTGCAAAAGTTTGCGGACACGATCGTTAAAGTCTACGCGACCAGTTCGGCGATGTTGCTCACCGCTTTGTTGAGCGTTTCCTTCTTCGGATTAGAGCCGAGCTTGCAATTATTTTTGGGCATCACCATCGCGTGTTGCTCGCTAGTCTTATATTTCATGCCTCCGGATTTGCCGAAAGAGAAAGGCATGGGTGTTTTGCCAGTCACGAGCGGCGGTGGTGTTAATGGTGACGGCAATACTAGCGGTAGCGCGTACGGCGGCGGCGCCACGCCGAGAGGCGGCGGCTCCGGCGGCGACAAGCTGAACTAAGATTACTCTGTATACGTAGCGTTATTAAAAAAAGAGATTAAAAGAAGAGGTTGCTCGATAAAAGGTTTGCGTGTTGTAATAACGATGATGACATATGATTGTCGCATATGTGTGTGTGTATTCTTCTACTCGTTCTTCAAAACGTTCTTCCATCGAAAAAGAAACCAGAAAGCCGTTCGCTCTCGCTTCGACGAAAGCGTTCGTTCTGCGCAGCGCACGAAAAGGAAGATTTCCTCCTTCCTTTCGCTTCACTTTTATCCACGAAAATCATCCATCGGATATAATCGCTAAAAAATGTTTTCCATCTCTGCCACTCCTGTCGTCGTTTCTGCGTCCAGCGCGAACAAGGTATGAGATTCTGTTCCCGTCGTTCTCTCTCTGTTTTCCTTTTTTTGCTTTCTTTGCCTCGAAGCGCTTCGCTTTGCGAAGGTTTGTGGTTGCGGTGTTTCTCTCTCTCTCTCTCAGCAGGGGAATCCCAGGTGGCAAAAGTATGGATCGTCATCGCGCGATCTTTCACGCGTCCCCTTTACCTCTCCTTTTTCGCGCGCGTCTCTTCGCGACAGAGACAGCGGAGGATTTCTCCTTTTCTCGTTTATTCTCTTTTCTCGACGAAATGAAGCGGCGTGCGATGATATCCTCCCACCGTCTGCCACTTTTACCGGGAAGAAGACGCGCAAAAGATAGGTTTGGGGTTTCAGGAAAAAAATACTCACGCTCTTCTCTCTCTCTCTCTCTCTCTCTCTCTTTATTTTCATCATCATCCATCGCACGACGAACACAAAACAGAACACCGCGAAGAAGGTTGTCTCGAAGAACAACAACAACACGGTCGCGAAGAACGCGGCGTTGTTGGCGGCGACCATCGCCACCATCTCTTCTTCCGGCGCCGCGTTGGCGGACGACATCGAAGACGTGTACGCCGCCACCTACGCCAAGGGCCGAGACGGTTTTGGCGTCAGATCGCCGCAAAGACAAGCGGTTGACGTTAATCTGTCAAGAAAGCAAGCTGCGCCGAAGCCGAAGTTCGTGAAGCCAGTCAGAGAGGAAGCGCCGAAGCCGGCGAAGAAGGAGTCGTCTGGCGGCGGCTTCTCTTTGCCGTCGATCTCTTTGCCGTCGATCTCTTTGCCGTCTTTCGGTGGCGATGCGCCGGCAACTGCTGATGAGTAAGCTATTTGCGATTTATATATAGAACATAAGAAGACACTTGTGCTGTTGTAATTATGCGAGGATTCGTATGTGCTGATGGTACAATTTTACTTTTACTTCAGCGCTACTTTAAGTTCACTTCTTGAGCGCCTTCTTTTTCTTCTTCTTTTTCTCTCTTTCGTCGTGATCATCATCCCCGGCGATGGAACTTTTTCGTTTCTTCTTGCCTTCATCGTTAGTACTACTGTTCGTTTTTTTCGCATCATCGAGCGCTTTCGCGATGCGTTCTAACGCTTGAACAGTCTTTTGACTCGGTTGCGGCGCTCTTTCTTTTTGCGTTTCGATGGCGTTCTCAATCGCCGCTTTGGCTTTTTGTGAAAACACAAAACCTTCGGCGTGGCGTCCAATCGCTTCGAAAACGTTTGCGCACATCTTGGAAGTGTCTGCGCGTCGACTTTGGTTTTCGACGTCTGCTTTGACGGCGTTCGCCAGCGATATCTCACACATCGAGTTCACTTCTTCCGCGGAAGGAATCGACGGGTCTCTTTGCTTACAGGAAAAGATTTGAAAGAGCAGTTGTAACGACTCTTGCCGCAAGAACTGCGCGCGAGCGCTATCGCCTAAATCGCACAACGAAGCGAGTTCTTTGGAAGACGATGCCAACACGTTCGGAGAAAGCTTTATGAGCTCGGCAAAAAACGGCGCGCGCAATCGACTGGTTTTCTTTTCAAACTTTTCCGTGATTGCCGTTTTGTAAATCTCAGCGGCGCTTTCGCCGTCGCCGTTACTCTCCATGACTTTGGCGATATATGCGCACGCTACGGCAGCAGTCTTCGCGAAACCTTTCGCCGCGTCGCTATCGCGTCCAGCCCCAGCGCCATTATCGGCGACATCGATCAACTGTGTCAAGATTTCGTGAATATCTTTTCTCGTACCGGTAACCATCGCTGCGTGTTTGCACGCGTGTTTCGTCAAGACGCTATCGATTCTTTGCGCGAGTTCCAAGAACGATTTTTCCATCGGGTTACTCTTAAACCGTATTCGAGCGTTTCTAGAGGCGCTGAGTAACCGTGGAACGATGATTTCAGGAAGAAACTTTGAGCTCGGCTGCGACTTTGCAAAGAGTTCGAGAAGCGATAAAGCTCGAAACTTGAAATCTGCAGCGGCAACTTTCAAAGCTTTCTTGCGCGAAAGCTCCTGTCTTTTCGCTCTGAATGCGTCGGCGAGAAGTTTATCGGTGGCAAACATTTGTTCGTCCGTAAAATCATCCGAGTCGGAATCGTCGGAGTTGTCGTCATCTTCTTGAATTTTCAGTGCGGCTTTGCGAATGGCTTCAATCGCGCCTTCGTTCGCTTCCGTGTCCATACCAGCGTCTGAATCGTTCTCATCGTCGTCTTCGTCTGAATCATCATCGCTACTCGAGGAATCGTCGTCGTCGTCGTCGTCAGAGTCGTCTTCTTCTTCGAGCATATCTTCATCGTCGGAGTCGTCATCCTCATCGTCATTCTCATCGTCGTTCTCGTCGCCGCGCTTCCCGGCACCCATGTTCTCCACGACGTTGAGAATATCTTCGATACCTCGATCGGTGATTTTCCCAGACACGCCTTTAAAAGTACGTTCGGTGACGTCGCGCAATAACGCGGACGGTTGCGCGAGAAATGCAATCAATAAATCGTTGAGAACGTCCATCGGCTCCAAATCGTTCTCTTCCTCTTCGTCCTCCTCCAGTGTTTTCTTCGTCGATTTTTTCTTGGTTGTCTTTTTCTTCTTCGGCGGCTGGAGAAGCTCTTCGACGCATCGAGGAATATCCTCGACGATCGACGTGAACTGCTTCGGATCAGACACGTGTAAAACGATTAAAGTTTTAAGCAGCGGAATAATCGACGTCGCGACACCGCTTTCGTCGGCTTTTTGCTTTTTTTCGCAGAGTTTCAAAGCATTCGCAAGATTTTTGCGGGCCTCTTTCGCTCGCGCGCTATTCGGAATAACGTCCGTCACCGAAGCGTCGGCGTCGAATTTTAACACCGCTTCGCACGCTTCCGAGAGCGCATCGAATTTTTCTTCTTCTTCCTCGTCCTCTTCGTTTGCTTCGTTGCCTTTATCTTTATGATTTTTACCGTTCTTAGTATTTTGACTTTGTTGCTTTTTCTGCTGTTGCGTGCGTCCGCGCGATCGAATGTTCGTCAATAAGATGCCAAGTAAACGCGTCGAAAGTGCTCTTCTGAGCACATCGGGACAATCTTCTATGTTTTTACCCAAGACTGTCTTTGGCAGTTGTTTCTTGGACGTGGAATAGAACGCGTGGAACAAGCAAAAATGCAAAACGTCCAAACGATCGTTCGGCGATAATGCCGACGTAATCGAACACATTTGTTCTAGCGCCCATAACCGTTTGAAATCGCGACTGTTTTTCTTTTTCTTTTCCTCGTCGTTATCATCGTTTTCGTTCTCGTCGTCACTCTCGTCTTGTGTCGCCAAATCTGATTTCTCCAAGATTGTTTCTCTCAACTCTTCGCAATACGCTTTCGCTTCCTCTCTCGTTAATCCAGCCAATAACGTGGAAATCCCACTCGATTTCGCCAACTGCTTCTCAAATCTGTGAATGCCAACCTTTCTCAACGCCGCCACGATCGCCACGCGTTTCTTTGCGCTCGTTTCTGAATGTTTCGCGCACCTCGCGATGGCTTTCAAGCAATCCGTGCTGCAAGCGTGTAAATAATTCTCCGGTTTGGCGCAGTTCGAAACTAAACATTTAATAAAGTTTGGCGACGTGAACAACTTCGCAGTCTCCGATGCCGTCGCGTTTCGCAACAGCATCGAAAATATGCGAAACCCGAGGTACTTTCTCTGATGCGATGGCGCTGTAAACAACCCGTTCTCGCAACACGTCTCCCACAACGCCTCCAATCGAGTCAAGTTGCTTCCTGCTGATATTTTCGTCGTCGCTCCCGCTTTGTTTCCTCCTTTTTTATCGTCATCGCTATTACTTCTACACGCTTCGCATAAAATCTCCCAAATAGGGTGCACCCTCGGGTGCGCGTGCGGACACTCCGCCAAAGCGTGACTCACTTTCTTCAAATTCTCGTACGCGAAAAACGAATCCTCTTTCGCAGAAGATGAAGAGGAAGAAAATTTAGGCACGACGCTCTGCGCTTCCTTACACCTCGCCGGTAAGCATTCGTACAAACTATACGCCAACCACACGGTTTCAATCGTTGTTTTCCCACTCTGCTCTCCGACGTCTGTCACGTCTCGACTCACCCACGCCTGCGCTTGCGGACACTTCTCCAGCGCCTCCCTCGCCAATCGAAACGGATCTTTCTCGTGCAACCCTTCCTCTTGTTTACTCAAACTCAGCGCGAGTTCAATCATAACTTTCGCCGCGCTTTCGCTCAAATACGCTTTCGTGTTGCTAATCCTACAAATCTCCGCGAACAATTGGGAACTCAAATCGACGATTCGTTCTCGCTCTTCCTCCAGCGTCGTCCATTTTTTTCGCTTGTTGTTGTTGTTACTACTACCACTACCACTCATCATCTCCTTTTTCTTCTTCTTCGCTTCCAAGGACACTTCCTTGGCCACCAGCGCTCTCGCCAGCGCCGCGTTCCCGAATAATTGTCCGATCAAAATATCTCTCGCTTCCGATCCTTTCGTGCTCTTCGTGATTGGTTCCAATCCTTCCTTCAGAAATCGAAATCCATCTTCCACGGAAATCGCATCCAGATGCGTCATCGCGCTCGTAAACGCCACCGCGAACCCTTGCCTCGCCCCGGCGCGTCCAGACCCGAGACCTCGCGTTAAACGTTTCATGGAATATTCAACCACCGCGTCGAGCTTAACGTTGTTTTTATCATCGTCATTCGTAATACTACTCGTGGTATTGTTTTGCACCAAAAACAGTTCTTCCGAAAGAGAGGCGGCGGCGGTGCATCTCGTCTCCGCATCGGTCGACGCCAAGTCCCAGAAGCGCTGGAGGATTGTCGCCGGGACCAACGAGGTCGAGGAAGTGTTCGCATTATTCGACGTCGATTTTGTCTTCTTCTTCGTCGTCGTCCCCGATGCGCCTCCCATTATTATTATTATTATATACTACTCTCTAACAGAGAGCACGCAGAACAACTCCAACGAAAGCGCGTTTTTTGTGTGCGCGTGGTATTCTCGAGCGTCAGTCGTCTTTTTTCAACGCGAAAGAAAATGTATCATCAACGCTCAAAAATCAGTCGCTCGTCGTTTCGGATCCTTTTTATTAGCACCACGAAAAAGTCGCTCATCCATTCATCCGTCAATCCGTCCACCTGGGCACCCCAAAAGTCTGCAGAAAAGCAAACAAAATTTTTTTTTGCCTCAGAGACGCGCGAGAGAGAGAAACGTCATTCCTACGACTCCTCGTGTGATTTGCTCGTAAACTCATACTACTAAAAAATAAATATGCTTCGCGTGGTCGCGCGAAGGTTCGCCCGAGGAGGGAACGCTTCTTCCCCGGGGGGTCATCCGCTGGTGCGTTGTTTCACCTCAAAGTTCAAAGTTTTTTGTGCTCTGTCTCTCTGTCTCTCTCGTCTTTAAGAAGAGAGCGTCGTCGTTGTTGTCGTCCGATTGAGATTCCAATTCTTTCGGCTGCGCTTCTTTTTCTTTCGATTGGTCACACACGCGCGCGCGCGCTCTGACGACGAGAAGAAGATGAGGCGTGAAAAGTATCTTTTGTCCTTTTGACGCCGTGTTGTTGTTGTTGTTGTTCTTTTCGCTTTTGTAGTGGTCGTTCACTGATGATGATACACCTTCTTTCTTCTTCTTCTTCTTCTTCTGTATAAAATTTCAGATCAATCAGGCGGCGACGGCGTCGTCATCGACGTCAATGTTGATTCATAAACAAATGCTTCCGTCGCTCTCGGGCGGTCTCTCATCCGCTGCGAATCAAATCCGCTCGTACTCCAAAGACGTCATCGGGATTGATTTAGGGACGACGAACTCGTGCGTGGCAGTCATGGACGGCAAGAACGCGAAAGTCATCGAAAACGCGGAAGGGTCGAGGACGACGCCTTCGATGGTGGCGTTCACGGAAAAAGGCGAACGGTTAATCGGGCAACCGGCGAAGAGGCAAGCGGTGACGAACCCTTCGAACACGTTGTATGCGTGCAAACGGTTGATTGGGAGACGATTCGACGATCCGCACACGAAGAAGGAGCAAGAGCTCGTGCCGTATGACATCGTGAAGGCGAGCAACGGCGACGCGTGGGTCAAGGCGGGCGGGAAAGAGTACTCGCCTTCGCAAGTCGGCGCGTTCGTTTTGCAAAAGATGAAAGAGACCGCGGAATCGTATTTAGGTAGAGGGGTGACGCAAGCTGTGGTGACGGTGCCGGCGTATTTTAACGACGCGCAGAGACAGGCGACGAAAGACGCGGGGAAAATTGCCGGTTTGGATGTTTTGAGAATTATCAACGAACCGACCGCGGCGGCGTTGAGTTACGGCGTGGATAAGAAAGAGGGCATCGTCGCTGTGTACGATTTAGGTGGCGGGACGTTTGATGTGTCCATTTTGGAAATTTCCGGCGGCGTTTTCGAAGTCAAAGCGACGAACGGGGACACGTTTTTAGGCGGCGAAGATTTCGATACCGTGGTTATGAATGAATTGCAAAACGTGTTTAAGAAAGAGTCTGGGATCGATCTCAAAGGCGACAAGTTAGCCGTGCAACGTTTGAGAGAAGCCGCGGAGAAGGCAAAGATTGAGTTGTCCAGCACGACTTCCACGGAGATCAACTTGCCGTTTATCACCGCGGATGCAACCGGACCGAAACACTTGGCGATGACTTTGACCCGGGCAAAATTGGAAGAGTTGGTCGGTTCGCTCTTGGAAAGAACGAAAGCGCCGTGCACGAACGCGTTGAAAGACGCCGGGATTTCTCCGAGCGAGTTGAGCGAAGTCTTGTTGGTTGGAGGTATGACCAGAATGCCGAAAGTGCACTCCATCGTGAAAGACTTGTTCAAGAGAGACCCGAGTAAAGGCGTGAACCCGGACGAAGTCGTCGCCATGGGTGCGGCTATTCAAGGTGGTGTTTTGAGAGGCGACGTGAAAGATATTCTCTTGTTGGACGTGACTCCGCTTTCCTTAGGTATTGAAACCTTGGGTGGCGTTTTCACGCGATTGATCAACAGAAACACGACGATTCCGACCAAAAAGTCCCAAGTCTTTTCCACCGCCGCGGATTCCCAAACCCAAGTCGGCATCAAGGTTTTGCAAGGTGAAAGAGAAATGGCGGCGGATAACAAAATCTTAGGCAACTTTGATTTGATGGGTATTCCTCCGGCCCCGCGCGGTGTGCCGCAAATTGAAGTCACGTTCGATATCGACGCCAACGGCATCGTCAACGTTTCCGCGAAAGACAAAGCCACGGGTAAAGAAAACTCCGTCGCCATCACCAGCTCCGGTGGTCTCTCCGACGCGCAAGTCGAGCAAATGGTCCGAGACGCCGAATCCCACGCCGAAGACGACAAAAAGCGAAAAGAAATGATCGACGCGAAGAACGAGGCGGATACGTTAATTTATTCCGCGGACAAAAACATCCAAGAACACGGCGCCAACTTGCCGCAAGAAATCAAAGACGAGATCCAAAACGCGCAAATGGCGTTGAGAACGGCCATGGAAGGCGACGATAACGAAGCGTTGAAAGAGAAAATCGGTGACTTGCAAAAAGCCGTCATGAAAATCGGCGAGGCGTTGAGCAAAGGCGCGAGTTCCGGAGGCGCTTCGGAATCCGGCGAAGGCACGACGACCGAAGGCGAAGCCACGGAAGAGAAGAAGTCGGAAGAGGCGAAGTAATATAAGTTGAGAGAATATTCACCACTCAAACATCATCAACGCATACATTCTTTCTTTCAATATAATAAGTCTACTAAATATCTATAAGTACTCTAAAACTAACGCAACTGCACATCGTCTTTCCTCTCTACATTACTTCTTTACCTACCGCTCGAAGAAAACAACTTCACCGCATCCCCGTAACTCTCGCTCTTCAAAAACTGCTCGTACCCTCCATCAAACGTCTCCTCTCCTCTCCTCTCTTCCTCTTCCTCCTCAAAGTGTCTTCTCAAACTCTTCCTCCTCTTCTCTCGCTTCTTCGTCGTCGCAATCTCCGCGCACTTGTATAAAACAAACGCGAGCGAAAGGACGACGAGAAACACCATCAGTCGCGTCAGAGTATGCCCGAACCTCCCGGGTTCCATCATCGCTCGCGATTCCGGTAACACCGTTCGATGGTGAATTTTGCTACCTCTTCCTCCTCCTCCTCCTCCGACTCGTCGCAGTCCAACGTTCATTCACTGGTCACATCAAGCAAAAGAGAATGTGTGAAGAAACGTTGGGGAAACACGTCACGAGGAAATGCCTCACTCTGGCGGCTCGATTAAGAAACGCACCACTTTTATATCTAAAAATGGCATCCAGTTCGGCGCAAGTGGCCGCGCAAGCGTTGGGCGCGTTGGCGAGAATAGGCGCGTTCGTGGGGATTGGCGCGACCGCGGTGTCGAGCGCCATGTACGACGGTACGTTGCGCATCGCATCTCTCTCGCTTGGGGATTTCTTTCCACGGGGAGAGAAGCGGATCGGATCGATCTCTTGGTCTTCTTCTCTCTCTCGTCTCCTTTTATTAAACCTTTCGGTGTTGCTGTCGTTCGTAAACGCGAGAACTGACCCTGAACTCTTTTACTACTTTCACTCTTCTTTTTTAACGACAACTTTAACAGTGGATGGAGGCGAACGCGCGGTGATGTTCGACCGTTTCCGAGGCGTCTTGAAAGACACGAGCGCTGAAGGCACGCACTTCATGGTGCCGATAATCCAATCGCCAACCATCTACGACGTACGAACGCGACCGAAAAGTTTGAGTTCAGTCACCGGGACGAAAGATTTACAACAGGTGAACTTGACGTTAAGAGTTTTATGCCGGCCGAACGTGGAACAGTTATCGACGATACACTTAAACTTAGGTCCCGATTACGACGATCGAGTGTTGCCGTCGATCGGGAACGAGGTGTTGAAAGCGACCGTGGCGCAATACAACGCGGACGAGTTATTGACGAGAAGACAGGAAGTGACGGAACAAATCGCGAAGAGTTTGAGGAAACGCGCGGATGATTTTGGGATTTTGTTGGAGGACGTGGCGTTGACGCATTTGAGTTTTAGCCACGAGTATTCGCGAGCGATTGAGGCGAAACAGGTGGCGCAGCAAGACGCGGAGAGGGCGAAATTTGAAGTCATGAAATCCGAGCAAGAGAGAGAGGCGGCGGTGATTAGAGCGGAGGGGGAATCCGAGTCCGCGAAGTTGATTTCGCAGGCCACGAGAAGCGCCGGGCCGGCGTTGATTGAATTGAGAAGGATCGAAGCCGCGAGAGAGGTGGCGAAGACGTTGAGCGGGAGTAAGAACATCGTGTATTTGCCGGGCGGGAACGGAAGTAACATGTTGATTGGCGTGAACCCGTAGAAAAACTGTATTCGCGATGCGACGACAACAACGAGTTCATTCATTTCATTCGCCACAAAACCGGCGTTTGCGCAAAAACGCGGCGTCGGCATATAAATTAAAATGTAGTCTTTTGTATTAGATACTAATAATAACAACTTCTCTCTTTCATCTCTATCATCATCATCATCATCATCATCGTGACTACTACTATTTTTCCGTGCCGCAGCGGCGCGGCAAATGTATTTCCGTGAAAACGTATATCAAGTACCGAATCTGTGCCTGTAGAGCGGCTTTTGCATCTTCCGCAACACGTCCACCCACGGTCGCTCGACTAACAGTGCCTTATCTTTTCCGACGTTTCCGAAAAATAAGCACGGGTCGTTTAATATGACCGCGCGGACACCGCCGGGAAGTTCGATCGCGCCGTCGACGCGTTGGGAGGCTTGCTTTTCCTTGAGTTGTTTTTCGCGCTGGCGGCGTTTTTTCTTGGCCGTACCGGTCAAGACTTTCGATTTGCCGAGTTTGGAGAGGACGCAGTCGTCGGTGATTTTAGAGCGGAGATTGATGCGAGCGATGGCGTTCGGGGTGTGCGCGAAGAGGACGAGCTCGGGTAGACCGGCGTCTTTGTTCGCGGCGGCGGTTGACTTTCTTGAGGATGCAGATTTTCCCCGCTTGGAAGAAACTATCCCTTTTTCGCTACCACCGCCAATGGCGAACGATAAACCGCAAATTTGACCGGGCGTGTTGTATAAAGCATCCGGGGCGTGCGCGTTTCTTTTCGCCAAGTTCAAACTCCACGGCAACGGTTCGCCGGTTTCAACGTCAATCGTCCACAAGGAGTTGGACGTGCCGCACGCTATAGCTAATACTCTGGTTTCATTAAACGCCATCGCGTGTATTGCCGACCACGAATCCATATTCAACGGTGGAGGTAAACGCGAGTGGAGTTTCATCGCATCCATTGAGTAGATGAAGACGCCGCCGACGTTGGCGTTGGCAGAAAACGCATTGTCGGCATCGCTGACGACGTTTGGTGCGCGACAGGAAGCGACGGCGAGCCATTGCGAGTCGCCGCTGCAACAAATATTTGTTACCGCGGGGCATCCAACCGTATCGGCGGTAACCATATTGCATTCTCCTCCTTCAAATCCACCGACGTTTGTACGAGACTTGTGTGATCGTCTTCTTCCGGATTCTTTCGCGAACGCTCGCTGCGTCGCGGTTTTCGTCGCGATGTGCGCTCTCAGAGTACCCACAACCTCCCAATTTTCAAGGTCAATAATCTTAATCGGGCCCCTGATGGAAACAATTATCAATCTCTTTGCATCCGCGGTAAACAACAAGTGCGCCGCCGGTCGCGTAATTTCCTCCGGTAACTCGACTTTCTTCGCGCGCCAACCAGACTTGCGTTTGACATCCGTCGCGCCGTCAAAGAACGCCTCCTCTTCCTCGTCGTCTGAGTTCATGTCTTCTTTCTCTTTACTGTTCGGTTCACGAATCGCAAATATTCGTGGTGGCGAAACGGCATCAGAAAGTACGACCCAACACCCGTCTGGCGATATCGCTGAACAGAGAATCGAGTGTCGACCGGAGACGAAAAGACGCAGGACGCATTCCGGCGCCGATCGTAAAAGTTGACGATTCTTCTTATTCTGAGTGTTTTCTGTGCGTTGCTTCTTCCTCGCGTTGGAAGTGTTCAGGTTTTCCTGTTGGTTCTGGCTATTATTATTATTATTATTTGTTGTTGTCGTTGTCGTTCCTAAAGCCTCGCCGAGTTTCCAGACGTCCACGTATCTTCCGTGTTCGCACATGGCTAAAGGCGGATCCGGGAACTTGAACCCCGCGGACCGCTCGCTCAACACGTCATTGCCATTTGAAGGCGTCCCAACCGGCGTGGTCGTCGAACTGCTCTCGTTGAAAGTGTGCATGGCGGTAGATGTCACCGCGATCGGCGTTTTCCTCGGCACCGAGACGACCCGAACCGGGTGTTTCTTACCGAACGCATCAGCGCGGTGCGCTAACAATTGCGCGTCTACTCCAGCGGAAAGCAATACACCGCCGGGAACTTTCGAGTTTCTAACCATTTCTAAACATTTTACGTCGTGCGTGTGCGGTCGTTTCATGGATGTTTGCACCCACTCGTTGAATCCTTTATCGTTTCGATTGAGGTCGTCTAAATTCTCATACGCGACTATTTTATGGTCCACGCCAGAGGCGAAGACTATTTTCCCGTCCGGGGCTACCGCCAAAGCGACCACGTCGGCATCGTGCGACGAGAATCGTTTCAAGACGGTATAAAATCGCGAATCGTGAAACGTGACGTTCCCATCTGAATCCGCGGTGACTAAAGTGTCATCCGGAAGATAGAGCATTTTCCAAACGCACGTCGGATCGTGGTTTTTCGCGGAAACGTTCGATCCCCCTCGATTCCGTTTCTTTTTCAAACTATTCGGATTTCTGTGTCTCTCTTTATTCGCGTGTTTCGGAGGTTGATTCCCAATCAAAACGCATTCGATTTCTCTTTTCGATTCGACGTCAAACACGTGAATCCTCCCTTCGCTCGTCCCAGCCGCGATCCTCGTCCCGTCCTTGTTCCAACACACCGACAACACTTTCCCGCTCACCTTCGGCAACGCTTCTTTATGCCTCAAGCCACCTCCAACGGCACTCTTCGCCATGGAAATCACCAACCTCACGCACCCGTCGTCGCACGCGATGGCTAATCGCTGCGGTTGTCCTGGTTTCACCGCCTCCATCGGTTCGCTCGCGCAATCCCAAATCGACCCGCCGTGCGATTCGCACGTCGAGTGTGGCTTCAACTGGTTCAAATCCCACTCGGTGACTGTACCGTCTAACGCCACCGAAACCAAGCGAGCCTTCTCGGAAGACCCGACACCGCTCGATTTTATTAACGATTCCTCTCCTTCTTCTTCTTCTTCTTCTTCGAGCTCTTCGTACTCTTCCTCGGAAACGCCGTCCACTCGAAACGGTTGCACCCACTCTAAGCGAGAGATGGAATCTCCGTCTTTCCCGGGAACTCGTCCAATCAGACGCCAAGAGTGCGCGTCGTACATCTCTAAATCTCCATTTTCTCGCGCTAATGCGACGCACTTGCCTCCGAAAAAATGTGACGTCGCTTTTACGGAAACGACTGGTGTCGGTTGCCACTCCACGAAGGACGCGCGGTGCAGTTCCATCATCTTCTGTATCTCTTTCGATGATGATGATTTTTTATGGCGGCTCTCTTCTGTCTTTTTTTCTCTTCTGTCTTTTTTCTCTCATTTTCGAAGAAACGTCTTTTTTTTTCTTAGATACAAAAAAAACCACAACAACACAAACGCGCGAATTGTTTCACCTCTCATCACATGGGACAACTGCTGACGAAACTCCTAGGAGGAGGAGGAGGAAGACAAACGACTGCGATTACGACTCCTCGCTTTGGCGATGATGAAAACGAGTTTGATGGAGAAGAAGAATTGTGCGCGCCACTTTGGGTGCTGGTCAGACGGTACCCCGACGTCTGGGGGGAAGTTTTAAAGCATCTGAACACCACGGATATAAAGTTTTTGTACGACGTCAACCGGGAGAGCCGATTCGTGATTAGGAGGCAAGGGTACGTCGTGCGCGACACGAAGTTTCGCATCTCTGAGTTTTCGAGCGTTTCAACCTTGGAGTTTGCCTGGGAAAACATTCCAAGGAAATCGGATTTAGTCCACCGAGTGGCTGGATCCGGTCAAGTGACACTTTTAAGGTGGTTGATCGAGGAGAAGAAGGCGACGTTTGACGAACGCGCGACGTTTCACGCGGCGACGTACAAGCGATACGACGCGTTGAAGTTTTTGGTGGAGAACGGAGCGCCGATGACGAAAGACGTCAGTCGCGTGTGTTCGTCGAACGGAGCCGAAGATTGTTTACGCTTTGCGCTCGATAACGGCGTGGAATCGGATTTCATCTGTAGTTCAAACGCGGCGGAGAACGGACACTTACATATTTTGAAATTTCTTCACGAGGAGAAAGGCGTGCCGATTAACGCGGATACGGCGTACAGCGCCGCTAAAAACGGACACACGCATTGCCTGAAGTATTTGATCGAGGACAAAAACTGTCCCGTGAACGAATGGGCGTGCACCTGGGCCGCGAAACAGGGTCATTTGGAGTGTTTGCGTTATTTGCACGAACACGGTGCGCCATGGGACGAATTCACGTGTCACTCTGCCTCTGGAAATGGCCACGTGGAGTGTCTGAAATACGCGTTTGAGAACGGATGCGTGATGAACGAATTCACGATCAATTACGCTTGCGAGAGAAATCACATAGAGACGCTTCGTTTCGCCAGAGATAACGGCTGCCCGTGGGATTCGTACGCGGCTGCCGACGCTGCGGCGCACGGGAATATCGAGTGCTTGAAGTACTGTCTCGAAAACGGTTGCCCCACGGACGTAAATACAACGCGCAGGGCGGCCGGCTCGGGGCATCTCGATTGCTTGAAACTCCTCCGCGAGTTTGGCGCGCCGATGGACGAACGCGCCGTCGCCCGAGCGGCGAAAGGAGGATACCTCGATTGCGTAAAATTTCTTCACGAAAGTGGTTGTCCGCACAACATGGACGCGTGTAATCGCGCCGCGGAGTACGGACATTTGGACGTCTTGAAATACCTCCGCGAAGTCGCTCGCGCGTCCTGGAACGAGTGGGCGTGCCGCGGCGCGTCTCGGAACGGACATTTGGAGGTTTTGAAATACCTCCACTCTCAAGGCGCTCCTTGGGCGAGCTACGTGCCCTATCCCATCGAGTCCGATTGAAAAGAAAAACGAGCACTGATGCTTCCATCGGATCGAAAGAAAACGAAATCAAACGAACGCTTTAAGAGGTGCGCGGAGTATTTTTAGCACAAAAATCAGTCCTTTTTTAACGAGATTTTTTTGAATTTTCCACACTTGTTTGTTAAAACGATGATGATCTCTTTGCCTTCTTTCCCGGCGGCTTTCGTAAGAGGCGGCGGAGGGTCGCGCGAGATCGTCCTCCGATCGTCTGAAACGGATGTCGGCTTTGTATCCTCCTCCTCGAGAGTACCGTTGTCGTCGCGATGTCGTCTGTCTCTCGTGTGTCTTCGCCGCCGCGGAGAAGGAGAACGAGGATCTGCGCCGTCGTTACTAAGGAGAAGAAGAGGAAGAATCACGTCGTTCGCGGTGAACGCGGGAACGACGCCGAAATCAACCACTTTTGATGCGAACGACCGGTACGCGAGAACGGCGAACCCGTTTTACGAGGCGAACTGCGAGCGGTACGTGGAAAAGATACTGGTGAAAGTAGACGAGAACGTGGTGATGAAGATGAAGAAGAACAGTGAGGATGGTGTTTTGAGCAGAAACGACGGTTCCGCGACGACGGTTGCCGCCAATGGCGCTCTTCCCGGTGGTGGTGATGGTGGTGGTGATAACACTACTCCTCTGAAAGAAGAACGATGGGAGAAGATCCACCTGTCCACGGAGGACGAGAGGACGAAAGGATCGATGGACGTATCCGTCGTCAAGTTGAGCGACGCCGCGTTTCGGGTGAAAGTGAAGTTGGATTGTCCGTCAATTTTGAACGAACAAGACGCGCTCATGCATTGGGGGATGATTGGCCAGGAGGACGAGGATTGGAAGTCGCCGAAACATTTCGTGCGAAGCGTGCCGCCAAACGGGAGAGAGCCGGACGCGCAGTCGGAGGAGTCGAAGTTCTTGAACGGGAGAGATTGTTTTGAGCACGTGTTTGAGTTTACGAACGGGTATCGCGGGGAGAGAATGGCGATGTTGATTAGGAGTGAGGATTGCGAGACGTGGTTGAGGGACGAGGGAAGACGGTCGCACGCGATTTTGGATTTTGGGAGGATGGCAGTGGACGCGAGAGGAGGAGGATCTCAACAACGAGTTGCGGCTGCTCCAGCGCCGAATCCCGTGGCGCCGCCGCCACCACCGCAGCGACAAGAAGAGGATCACCATCATCGTCATCGTGAAGAAGACAATAACAGTCATGAGCAGCAGCAGCAACAGCACAATCATAATCATAATCAACAGCAGTCTACCAATAGCAACAACGGTGAACGGGTTTTCGCGGCGGTATCCAACTGGGTCGGCGACGACGTCGAACTTTCAAACAATCGCAAAGACCGATCTAGCAGAGACCGAAACAGATGGGACACGTCCAATTTACCGTCTTTTGCGGCGGCGCTCGTGTCTAACGATCAATCTGCATCTTCGTGGAGGCAAAAATTGCAAAGCGTCGAGAAACTCTTATGCGAAAACGACGGGAACGACATGGAAGACGCGTTAGCGTATAGTACGATTTACTTGTTTTGGATTTCAGTCGGGGCCATTTCGTGCGTGGAAGATGGAACGCATTACAGGCCAAACCATCACGCCGGCTCGGCTGAACGCATGTTTGGCAAAATCGAATCCATCGAAGGTACCGATAATATGTCCACACTCGCCGCAATTCGGCGATTACACCCGCGTTTACCCGCGTTTACAGCAGAGTTCACGCAATCCGTACCGTTAACGCGCATTCGAGATATCGCGCACGGAAAAGGAGACGAACACGGGAAGTGTCGAGAAGTCAGACAAGAAATTAAACACACGATTCAAAACAAATTGCACAGATGCGCTGGTCCAGAAGATTTAGTCGCCTCGGAGAAGATGCTGCAAAAACTCACCGCACCTGGGACGGATTACCCGAAAGCGTTCGTGGATGAGTTTGAAATCTTTTACAGAGAATTGAAAGAGTTCTTTAACGCTTCTGGCGTCGCTGAACGATTAGAAAAACTAGCCAACCAGGACGGCGGCTCGAAAAGCGCAGACGCGGCGAACGCATTTTTAAGAGCAAAAGCGAATGCAGATTATCAAAACGCGTCATTAAAATCACTTCTGGAAACGCTGCGGTTATTACACGAGTCACGAACGGAAATTGTTCGATCGCTCGAAAGCGGGAACATCCAAGACATGTCCGCTCGCCAACAGTGGCGATTGGCGGAAATTTCCTTGGAAGACTACGCGTTTGTCTTACTCTCTCGGTGCTCCAACCTTCTCGGCGCGGAAAGTGAGCCACCGAAGCAAAACTACACGAGCGAGGAGGTTAGTGAATGTCTCAATGCGCTCGCAGTATCTTTCGATACTTTGCATTTAAGCTCAAAAAGTGAAGAAATGCAGCGCGTCGCCGAAGACGCGCGAAAATTAGCCGGCGAATCGGCTTCTTTTCTCGGATCTAACGACGGCGGTTTACGAGTAAATGCCATCGCGGAACGCGCGAAACGTGCCGCAGAAAACTTTTGCGATGTGCTCGAGAACTTGTTTACGAACAGAGCGCATCAGCTCGGCCCGGCTTTAGGTATCGACAACTACGTGGTTGATATCTTCACCGAAGGGCAAATCAGAGCGTCGGTGGTGTTTCAATCCGCCAAGTTAGCCGGGGCATTAAGTAGAGCATCGAGAAATATCACCGGTGCACAAGGCTGGGATTGCGTCGTCCAATCGTCCGAAGGTGATATCGTGTATCCGCTGAGACGAGTTGAACGGTTAGATCCGAACTACTGTCGCGAAAACATCACGGAGCCGTGTATTTTACTTTGCGATTCTGCCGACGGCGACGAAGAGGTCTCGACCATGGGGCCAAACGTCATGGGCATTATTTTATCGCACGCCTTACCTCACTTATCACACTTGGCGCTACGTGCTAGACAATCCGCGGTCCCTTTAGTAGCCGTGGAAGATGGCGCGTTGACGGAAACGATACGTTCTTTTGAAGGGAAGAACGTGTTGCTTCGATCGAAACCGGGAGACGTGAAGATTGAGTTGACCGATGCGCCTGTTTCTGGCGGCGCTTCATCATCTGCTCCTGCCGTATCGACTGCTTCTGCGACAGCATCTACCGCCGCTACAATCTCTATAGCTGCGGATACGTCGTATGCGAACGATCCGTTATCCTTTGCGAAACTCTCGGAGAGCACGCTCGACTTTGCCGTCTCCGTCGCCGGTTCAAAATCCGCGTTTTGCGCGAAACTCGAAAAACTCTCCAGCGATTCGCATTCTTCGCCGTTTGCGTTTAGTGCGCCTACTGGTGTGGCTATTCCATTTGGCGCCATGGAAGTCGCGGCTGAGGAAGCCGGTAAAACGCAATACTTACAAGAGCGATTACAAATTCTTGATTCAAACGTTCCAGAAGTTGATTTGGAAGCCGCACGTCGGGAACTCTTCGCATTGGTCGAAAACGAACTTCGTCCGTCGCAAGAAGTGTACCAAAAAGTCTTAGCCGGTATGGGCGCGAGTGCAAACTCGAAAGCGTTCGTCCGCTCCTCTGCAAACGTGGAAGATTTAGCTGGCATGTCCGCGGCAGGTTTATACGACTCCATCCCGAACGTCGATTTACAATCGTACGACCAGTTCGCGTTGGCGGTATCGAAAGTCTGGGCGAGTTTGTACACAGCCCGAGCCGTCGCCTCGCGAAAAGCAGCGAGAGTTTCGCAGAAAGACGCCAAAATGTGTGCGTTAGTTCAAGTCGCTTTGAAACCGGAATGTTCTTTTGTTTTACACACGAAACACCCATTAACGGAGAGCGATCAAGACATGTACGCGGAGATGGCTTTAGGATTAGGCGAAACGTTAGCGTCTGGGAACGTGAGAGGCACGCCCTGGAGGTTCGACATCGCGAAAGCGACGAAAGAAGTCACCGTAAAAACATTCTCATCTTTCGGTGAAATGTACATCGCCGACGACTCCAACTCGGATTCGAGCGCGTTGCAAATGAAACGGGTCTTTTGCGATGACGGCAACCACTGGCTCACCACCGACGAAAAACGTCGAAACGACGTCGTCGGCGCAAAACTCGGTGGTCTCGGTATCTACTTAGAATCAACTTTAGGCAACGTTCCGCAAGACGTCGAAGGATGCTTGCTCTCGGACGGCACGCTGTGTGTCGTCCAAGCGCGCCCGCAACCGTAAAAAAGAAAAAATCAAATGCGCTTCTTACTACTTATAATACAAACGTATAATACACACGTATTGCCGCTAAAACTAACTCAAACAAACCGAATATCTCAAACGACTCCGTCCAACATCTCCAAATCTTCCATCGCGCCTCTCTCCAGCCCTTCCCGCAAGTACAACTTCTCCACTTCCGTTAACCTCTCGCCTAAATTTTTCAGCGCGACGAGAATCTCAATCTTTTCCCCTTCCAATTTTTCCCGCGCTCCTGCTCCTCCTCCTTCTCCACCACCTTGTTTACCCTTGTTTCCTCTGTTTTTGTTGTTGTTGTCGTTCATTAGTCTCGATTCGCGTTCGATGGTGTCCAACCGGTCTCTCAACCCATTTCTGTCCTTCTCAAAAAACAAAAAGTATATCTCGTCCGTCTTAAACGCTCGTCGAATTCGGTCTCGAGTAAACTGAAGTTTAACTTCATCGGACGACCACTCCGAAACGTTCAAAACACGACGACTTCGATTCTCATCATCATCATTCGATGATGCACACGTAATTTTAGCGCGTATTTTCTTGAATTTCTCCATCGAACGCGTCGTCTCTTCGCGCATGGATTTCAGAATCATCTCGTCGTCGATGCGTGCCACAAACGAAGGGTTGGATAAGTCCTCGAGTTGATTTTGTAACCGAATCACGTGTAAATCGCAGTTTTGTAAGAGCACGAGATCGTGAGGATCGTCTCTTTTTATGTCTGTGCGCGGGGTATCCTCGTTCTCGACGTCGACATCCATACCTATTTAATAGGTTTTGGAGTGAATTTTGTCCGGCATTTTCCTCAAAATGTCTGCCCTTTGTGTCACGCTTTTGTCGAGTCGCGGAAGCATTCTTTACGCGCCATCATCACCAACATCTCTCGAAAGAGGAAGAAGAAGCAGTTTTGGTCGATGTAGCAGTAGCGGCAAAAGTAGCAGCAGTACCAGAAAACTATCAGTAGTAAACCAAGCGGTTCCAGATGGCGTTCGTTACGGTACGTTTCAGAGCGACTTTTGTTTTCCCCTAACCACGAGTGTGTGTGCACACGCACTTGCGCTTAGCCCGCAAACGCGCGGTTTTTGGAGATGACGAAAAGAACTTTACGTATTCTGACAGAAGTCGAGAGCAGCGAGCATTTATGTGCGCGCTGCGATGTTCGCTTCGACTATTCCACAAGAGATTTCCGATCCAAGTTTAATTGTTTATTTCTCTCTCTCTCTTCCCCTAGCGTTCATACTGACATGTCGTATCACCTTTACATGTTGTGTTCTCGTTCTCTCTCTGTTTCTCTCAAAAACTCACTCTTCGTGTTAAACTCGCGGCGAACACAAACAACAGAATACACGAGCGACGACGAACGTTTCATGCTCCGCGCGATCGAACTCGCGAACACGGTGACGTACGAAGAGCACACGAACCCGAACCCAATCGTCGGGTGCGTTTTGGTCGACCCTTCGACGAACGAAATCGTCGGCGAAGGGTACCACCCGAAAGCGGGCGAGCCGCACGCGGAGGTGCACGCTTTAAGAGCCGCCGGGAAGAAGGCGAAAGGCGCGACCGCGTACGTGACTTTAGAGCCGTGCAATCACTTTGGGAGAACCGCGGCGTGTTCGAGAGCGTTGGTGGACGCGGGCGTGAAGAGGGTACTGATTGGCGCGTACGATACGGATCCAAGAGTCGCTGGAGGCGGGATGAAAACGTTGTTAGATCGAGGCATAGAAGTCGTCTGCGGGTGCAAAGAAAAAGAAGCGACGGAGATGAACCGGGCGTTTTTCGATAGGATTGAAAAGGAGAGACTCGAGAAAGAAGCGCAAACGCGACAGAATAAGACATAGAAGTAGGAGAAGAAGAAGAGCTAAAATCGACATCAGTCTCCGCGCGTACGCATTCTACTATGACCACAGTTTATACTCGGTTTTGATTTGATTTTTTTACTACAGCATTCTACTCCTCGTCTCCTCCGCGCGCTATTCGCGTGTTTGTTGTGTTTTGGAACTTCTCTCTCTCTCTCAATTCCGCCTGCCGCAATGCAACAAACTCCCAGCGCCTAAAAATAACGAAAACAAACCCGCGCTCCCTAACGTCGTCCGACCGATGTGCCGAACTTTCAGCATTCCTGGTATCTGCAACAAAAGAGGTTCGTCAGTAGTAATAACGGTACAAAGCATCATCTTCGTCATCATCAGCGCTTTAAAGTAGTTGTTTGGGGAAAAGCAAAGAGAGAAAAACACAACACATACCTTGTACGCGAACGCCTCGTAGGTCCCGTAACTCGCCCCGACGGCTCCACCGACGGCCCCGCCTAACGCCGCGCCCGTGAGCACTCTCTGCATGCACCTGTTGTCGCCCATTTATGTGTATATATTCGTGTCCTAAGATGCGTCACAATTATGACGACGACGACGACGGGGAAAATGAGACGAAGTTTTTCGCTCGCATCCTCTTCCTTTTCCTCTCTGATGAGGAACAAGAACACCGCGAACGATCTCGTCTTTAACTTAGTACCATCGACTGCTTTCATTTCTTTGTCGAGAAGAAGTCTGTGCGATGATTATGATGGCATCCTCGCTCCTTTTACGCGACAGTTCACGTCCTCGTCATCATCCAAAAACAGCAGCGGAGGACATGGTTTCCAATTAGGGGAGTTGTTCGCCGCTTCCGGTAGAAGACGAAGAAGTAAACGCGACGCTCTCTTTGTCGATTGGAAGAACAGCTCCACCAGTAAAACTTCTTCTGCTCGCTTCTTCCACGCTTCGTCCTCGTCTGTGCTCTTCTCGAACAAAGCGACGGAATCGGAATCAAAATTCACCGAAAAAGCGAACGAGTACTTGGAACTGCTCGGGGAAAAGCTCGAACAATGGGCGGACGACGAGATCGAGGAAGACGTGGAGTGCGATTATTCAGACGGCGTTTTGACCATTTCTTTAGGCCGAGAGAGAGGGACGTACGTGTTGAATAAACAAGCACCGAATAAACAGATATGGTGGTCCAGTCCAATATCCGGACCGCATCGGTTCGAGGAGGACGGCGCGCGGTGGGCGGACGCCAGGCGAGGCCAGGACGGCGACGATTGTTTGGACGATTTAGAGACAAAGTTAAGGAAAGAGTGGGGGGAGATTTTTAAGGGGAAGAAAGGGTTAGATTTGTAGTCGCGGCGCGCGTCGTGTTCTTGTGTATCAGTAATAGTAGTAATGTTTCAAAACATTTCCGCTCTTTTTTTCTTCAACATACGTACGTACTCGTGTAATTCTCTCTCTTCAAAGTTTGTCTTACTCGTGTCGTAAAAAATATCTGTGTTTTTCAACTCGTACAACTCATCAGCTCTTTGCGCGCGCACTCCATCCCTCTAAGTTCTATTCATCATCTGTGCAATGCTTTTCTATTCTGTCAGATAATGGATGTCACTCAACACCAGCGTCGACGCCGTCTGACGCTCGCGTTTCTGGCGTGATGTGTTGGAGTAACTCGCAAGGAGGTTTCAAAGGTAAAAAGAGTTCCGAATCCAACTGTTCCACCGTGCACGTCGGGCACATTCGGTCGCCCCAGACGTAAAACTTTCTCGCTTTCGTCGCTTCAATGCCGTTAAAATCACAACTTCCAGCTAACGTGTACGCTCCCGAGTCTGGAAACAACACGTAATCGCCATTGTTGAGTTCCGTCATCATAGTGTCTCTCATGACACAATCGGCGGAATCGCAGGTGGGCCCCCAAATGGTACTTTCGTGTTGTAAACCTAAACGTAACTCGAGCTCAGGCATGGATCCATCCCCGGTGGATTTCAAAATATACGCCGGTGTTTCCAATCCGTCGTAAATGACGCCGTTGAAACATCCGTACAAGCCGTCGGTGATGTAATAATCGTAGTGTAAATCCCCGGACGCTTTCACGGTTTCGCGTTTACCGTACACCATCGACGCGATGGTAATCGGCGATTGCGCGAAATATCTCCCCGGCTCAGCGATAATTTTCAGCTTCGGCCATTGGTCTTTCGGAAAAATATCGTCTAACGCTTTCGCGATGATGGAAAAGTCGCACGGCGACTCGTCGATGTTACCCGTTTGATCGAACAGACCCGTATAGCCGCCACCTAAATCCAACAAGTTCATCTTGAAACCGTAATGATAGCCTTGTTGAAAAACATCCTTGGCTTGTTGGATCGCGTTTCTGTACGCGTTCGGGTTTCGGCTGGAGCTGCCGACGTGAAACGACACGCCGACGATATCCATGCCGAGCAATTGCGCCGTCGATAAAAGTTTAGGAATGTCGTCCATGTGCGCGCCGAATTTCGCGCCGAACGAAATCTTTGCCATCGGGTCGTCCGCTTTAATTCTTAAGACCAACTTGCACTCGTTTAATCGAGCGGCAAACATTTTGTGCAGCTCGGACTCGGAATCAAACGTGGTAAACTTTACTCCGTGCTCGGCGATGCAACGCAAATCCACCGGCCTCTTCACCGCGTGTGCCAAGATGATTTTATCCACGTCAATACCCAACTCTTTAATCAACTCCACCTCGCCCTGACTGGCGCAATCGAATCCAGCACCCAAAGCTGCCAACGTTGAAATGATCCCTCTATCCGGACAGCACTTCACGGCGTAATGTGGCGTCACTCTCGGCATCCTCTTCTTCAAGTGCTCGTACAACTTTACCACGGCGTGTAAATCAATCACCGCGAACGTATCCTCCAAACGCATGTCGTTTACGAGTTCCAAACACCTTTCCCTAACGTCATCCATCGACCTCGACGAGATCGGTTGCACGTCGAATGTCTTCCGAATCTCTTCAAAGTTGAATTCATCCGGTACCGCCTCCTCGAAATCAATCGCGTCTTGTTGCGTGTCGTCCATCAGCGTCTCTTCGAAACCAGCCGTTTCCGCCAAACCTTTCACGATGACCGCCAACTCTTCCGGAACAAACTGCTCCACAAAATCCGGATCGGCTTCCCCAGCCTCAACGTACGTCTCCAAAGAGTTGATGACCTCAAATGCATCCGTCAACTGTTCCTCGGTAACTAAAATCGGCGTTGGATACCCGTTGTTTTCTTGTCTGTCCTCGCGGAGCGATTTCATCACCTCGTTCGATAAGTACTCGCTCCTCTTCCTTCGAAACGAGCTCGAACTCCTTCCGCCGCCGCCGCCGAGGTTCTCTTTCATGTCATCCGCCGATGATTCGTTCTCCGCATGACCCATCGTCGCGTTCGTTCGAAAACCGTTCGTTATGTTCATCCCTCCTCCTCCTCCTCCTCCTCTCGGCGACAACATCCCTTCTCTTCGTTCGTCCCACGAAGACGACGCCTTGAAGCTTCCCACTCGTACGATTTCCTCGATATTCTCCGCCAAATCGTCGAATATCCCGCTCTCCTCGATATCCTCCGCCGCCTCTTCCAAAACCGTCTTGATTTCCTTCATGGAGTACTCCGGTTGGTCCTCCTCGTCCATGTCTTCGATTCGTTTTTGTTGCTTCAACTCTTCTTCATCCTCGACTTCATCCTCGTCGTCGTCCGAGACGGCACCTTTGAGCAACGCGTGCGTGAGAAGCGATTGACGCCGAGGGGGTCGTTCCTCGTCGTTCATACCCCCCGTTCTTCTTCTCGAGCCAGAAAAGGCACAAAAAAGCTGAAACCAAGAAGGTAAGTGAAACGTGTGAATGTGATTTTGCGCTTCGTAGTCACTGCTCGTACTCAAGAAGCGCGGTAAAAGAGTGATGCGTTTCATTTTGGGTTTTGGAAGATAAAACGAGAAACAGTTAAGCAAGACAAGCCTGAATGTAATAACGCCGACGAAAAAGGTGTACTACGAGGAATAGGATGTCCACATCGATCGGAATGTAAAAACAATTCGACATAATTCGAACTCTTTTTACCATCCTTAAGCGTTAAAATCTCTCGAGAAAGACTTTTGTGTTAATACTACTGATGATTATTAGTGTTAAAATTCTCCGTCGAAGGAGGTCTACTACACGCGAGCGCTTCCGTCGCTCTCCGTCGGCGAGGTGCTCGTTCCGCTGTCGCGTAATATTTCGCGCTCTAAGGAATTGCTACGGTCGGATTCGTTGGTGTCGTCGGCGTCGTCGCGGGCTTCTGCGCAGCACGCCGTCGTGCCTGCGGTGATTTTGCCTCCACCGTCGGAGCTGTAGACGGAAAAAATGGCGTGGCCCAACGTGAGACCGAGGACGACGCAGAAGAATAACGGGACGTGGTACGTCATGGAGACGAGCATGAGGAGGTAACCGGCGGTCACTTGAAACGCGTATAAGAGAAGCGTCAACAACGTTGTCGTCCGGTCGATAGGTCGAGTTGATTTTCCCGAACCTGCGCCTCCCCCGCCCCGAACTTTGCGACGCAACTTGGCGCAGAGTTCGATGGACATGCCTAGGAAGATGGTAAATAGACAAGCGGCGAAAACCAAAGCGGGCGTTTTCAACGACCACGACTCGAAGAAGAACGCGACGCACGGTTGATTTGCGTCCGTTCCGGACGAGAACCCATCCATAAACATAGTTGTTGGAGGGATATTCGAGTTGCACTGACCACCAGAGCTTTCATTTGGAACGGCTGGACAGGCTGGAGCACAACTGTCGCAGTGCGCCTCCGCACCGTTGGCGCCGAAATCGTCCGGCCAAATTTTTTCCGTGCCAGACTCTTGACATTTAGCCGTGGAAGCGTCACACCCTGTTGGAATCGGTTGGCAGCTGAGCCAGCAGTAAATGGTACCTTCCGCGCACGAGCCGTCGTCGGCCAATATTCGTCTTTGCGGAACACGCGATCTCGATTCGTCGTCCGTAGTAGTCGTCGGTAATCCATCGCATGCCGCGGAGACGTAATCTATTACGTCAGAAGAGGATCCACTCGTTTCTTTTACATCTTCAATTCCGTTTATTCCATTCACGAGCGCTCTCGCACCATTCAACCATTCGCCAAAGTTCAAATTGACGTTCAAGTCCGGATGCTCGTCGCTCAAGTTTGGCAGAATCATTCGACCAAACCAGGCTCTCGTTTCGCCTCTTTCCAAAGCGACAGCGTGAGTTGGGATTTTGATCTCGTCTAATAAGCTATTCGTAGTGCTAACGCGATCGTGTCGTTTTGGGTGCCACGCGCGAGCGGCTTCTCCTAACAAAACGAGCATGCCGTCGCTTGGGATGTCGAAGGAAACGCCGTCGACGATCAAACCTCTCGATCCCGCCTGGTCGTCTTTCCCGTTCACCCACGCCGGAGTCATCACGATAGCAACACCAACGTCGGTGTGTTCGTGCTTCCCTTGCGCTTTCTCGCTTTTATTTACTCTTACATTCTTTTCGGAGGAACTCGACGATGACGAATCCTCGCTACTCGCGTACACGTGAAAATGATCCAACGAAGCCTCCGAACGCAACGCGTCGTTAAAAAAGTTCCTCTCCATCCTCGACGGTCTCCTAGTCTTATCCTCTTCCTCGTTCGAGTTTAAAATCGCATCGAGTCTCGGCAACGTCGCTCGACTCACGACGTCCGCGAAATCCCTTAACTTTTCCAACTCTCTTCGCAAATCGAACCCGTCCTCGCCCTCGTCCTCGCACTCCCCGTTCACGTCCATCGACAACCGTTTATTCGCAAACTCCGCGAGCGTGCTTCGCTCGATCTCGGGATGTTCTTTCGAATACGTTTTTGAGTTGCGTAAGAACACGTCTTCTTTTTCGTCTTCTTTCTTCGTCTTCTTTGTCGATGTCGCGCATTCGGCCAAGCGTCTTAAACTTTTCTCTCTCACTTCTTGGAACCCTTTCAGCCCTTTGACGAAGAGAACACCCGGGGCGTTTTTGCCGAAAAACGCGCGTTTCACGATGTCGTCGTGCATACCCGAGCGCAAGGATTGGACGTTTGGAATCGTCGGCAAGAGGAGAGCTTTTTTCTTCTTCTCGACCATCGTCATCTTCTTCTCTAAACCCAATTCTTCGCCGTGAACGACGAGGAATGTCGCGCCGTAATCGTCGTTCAACAGCATCACCAACAACGCGAAAACGACGAGGACACAGACGCGAAGAAAAGGAGAAAAATAAGTCATCATCGTTTACGTCGTTCACGTCGTTTACGTCGCTTCTTCTTCTTCTTTCTCTTCTTCTTCTTCTTCTTTTAAGAGTGACTAAATGAATAAATACAAGTGTTACTGGAAAATGGAGGATTCCCTTTAGAAGTAAAAAGGGGCATGCGAGCAAAAAAATCTTCAAACATAGAGCGTAGTTTTACTACGAGAGAGAGAGAGAGTTATATTTATAACGCGAGTGAACTGATGTTAGTATTAAAATAGAAAGCTTGATTCTTCTTTTCGAGTTCTCTCAAATCAAATCCATTTTTACCTCGCGACGGCTGCGGCGTCCGGGTGGCTATTCATAAACTCGCTCTCGTCGACTCTCCTGTACACCTGCGCGGTTCTCGAGCAACTCAACACTTTCATCGAGCACTCTCTCGGCTCTTGCGGGTACGGTCCGACCCAACTTTCGATTTTTTCCGGCGAAGTGAAGTGTTCGGTGCCTTTATCGACTCTGTTGCGACCTCCGAATTGGCCTTCGTCCGTGTCCAAGACGCAGACGTATTTGCCCGGTTTCGGGACGCCGATTTCCAACCCTTCGAAATCTTGCGTCGGGTTGAAGTTAAAGACGAAGAGTAAGTCGCCTCTTTCAAAGACGATAATTTTGCGGTTATCGTCCGCGGTAGAGACGTGTTGGTGACCGTTGGAGAGAAACTTGAACCCATCTTCGATGTTGAGCATTTCGCGGTCAAAGTTCTTCATATCTTTGTATCGTAAATGCTCGGCGTCGGCGAGGTCCCATCGGCGTCGGCAGTGGTCGTGGGACCAGTTATTACCTTCGCGAGGAAAATCGACCCATTCTGGGTGCCCGAACTCGTTGCCCATGAACGCGAGGTATCCTTCGCCACCTAAACCGATGGTGATGAGACGAAGCATTTTATGCAACGCGATGCCTCTTTCGATGATCGGGGTGATGGGTTGCGTCGCGGACATGTGGCCGTACATTTCGGCGTCCATGAACCAAAACGCGGTTGTTTTATCGCCAACGATGGATTGATCGTGCGATTCGACGTACGCGATCGCTTTTTCTGAGTATCTGCGGTTGCACAGAGTGGAAATGATTTCGTGCATGCCCCAATCTTCGTCTTTTCGCGTTTTGAAGTATTTCACCCAAAAGTCCGGTATGGACATGGCCAATCGAGCGTCAAAGCCGACGCCGTTTTCGCGAACGTCTCTGCACAACGTGGGCATACCAGAAACGTCTTCGGCAAAGACTTCAACTTCCGGGTAGTTGGAATGTAACATGTCGTTGACGAGCATGAGGTAAACGACCGCATCGATGTTCGTATTCATGCCTAAATATTCCTCGTAGTTTCCAGTGAACTCCATATTCAAACCGTGGTGGTGATACAACATGCTCGTCACGCCATCGAATCTGTACCCATCCACGCCGTATTCTTCGATCCAGTATTTCGCGTTCGATAAAAGCAAGCGTTGCGTTTCCCAGTTGTCGTATTTAAACAAGCGAGAATCCCACAAATAATGGTACCCTTTCTCGCCGACGTCGAAATACGAGTCTTCCGCTTTTTGCCCGACGTCGAAACCGGCCAAACCGTCTTCGGTATTTTTACTCGCGTGCGAGTGAATGACGTCGATGATGACCCGTAAACCAAGCTCGTGCGCTTTGTCGACTAAATATTTGAAATCCTCCGGGGTGCCTGACCTCGAAGAGACGCCAAAAAAATTCGTCACGTGGTACCCGAACGAGCCGTAATACGCGTGTTCCATTACCGCCATCAATTGTACGCTGTTGTAGCCACCGCCTTTGATTCGGGGTAAAACCGTATCCGCGAATTCTCTGTACGTGGAAACTTTCGGGTCGTTCGAGGACATACCAACGTGCGCCTCGTAAATCCTCGGCGCCGACGGTTTCTTCGGACCTTTCTTAAACTTCCACTCGTGTCGCTCTTCCTTCGGCGGATCCCAATAAATCCCGTCGTATTTCGCGCCCATCTCGTTCGGCGGCACTCTCGCGTACCTGATGTACGCCGGAATTCTATCCACGTGTCCACCGTCCTTGAAAAAACGAATCTTCACCCTGGAATCGTGCGGAATCGTCCCCGCCGGTAACTCGCACGACCAGTTCCCGAAATCGTCTCGCGCCATCGGCGTCGCTTCGCCGTTCCAACCGTTGAAGTCCCCAACTAAAGCCGCGTGGTTACACGCCGGCATCCATTCCTTATACACGATCGTTCCATCCTCCTTTTTCGAAAACCCGTACTCTTTGTATCCATCCGCGAACGCAGACAAAGAACCGCTCGCTTTTTCGATTGCGCCTTTCACCTCCAGAAACTTCTCCCACCGGTATCGCAAATGCCCTTCGTGTGGCTTTAACATCTCGTCGATTTCAATCAGATCTGTTCCGTCTTTCGAGTACGCTTTTGTCTCCTCTGTCTTCTGTTCATCTTTCGTGTCGTGCACTTCCCGCATCGCTCTCGTCAGCGTCTCGCCTTCTTTCTTCTTCCTCGTCGCGTTCGACCCGAACGACGACGACGTTTCGACGTGATGATGTTTCGAACACCGCGCTCGTCGCTCGTCCCGTCTCGCTCTCGCGCCTGAACCTCCACAAAAAACAACTTTGAGAGCGTTGTTGTTGCACTTCTTCGAAGTACTTCTACCACCAAAGCTACTCTTTCTAAACGATCCGATCGTCGTCGTCGTCGCCGCCGCCCGTTGTTGTTGTTGTTGTTGCGAGATGATGCCTCGCATGCGTGTGTGTTTTGAGATTTTTATGCGTTTGAGTGTGCGTTTTGTGTGGAGGAAAGAAGGAAAGAACGAAGCGTTTTCGATGCGTGCCTCTCGTTCCTCCTGCAAGAGATCCGAAAAAGAATGCGAACGCACACTTTGTCTCCTTTTTTGACGAACGAAAAAACTCAATCGCAAAAATCGAAAAAATCGTTCAATCAAAAAAAGAGAGAAAAGAGACACTGCGGAGAAGAGAATTGAGTTTTTTTTGTCCAACGCACAACTTTCCTCTTTTCTGCGGCCATTTTTTTCCTCGTAACTCGCTCTGTCTGTGGAATTATATCATCCAAGAAAATACTACTCTCATCATGAGCAGCAGCGTTTCGACGTTTACGAGGACGACACAAACGACGACGTGCTTCTGCTGCGCATCCTCTTTCCCGTCTTCTTCTTCTTCTTCTTCGAAACAGTCGAGGCAAATTGGACGAGGAGGAGGGAAAAGAAGGAGCGTTTCGAGATTTTTAACATCACCATCGTCGGTGGCAAAAGTGGATAACGACGACAGACGCGGCGCGGTTTTGTTCGTCGCAACGAGAACAACAGGCACAGAAAACACGCGAAAGAGATATAGAAAAAGAGGCGTTTATATCTCTACTTGTCGAGCATCCGGGGCGTACGAGCAGTTCCTTTCCGGCATCACCGAGAAAGACCGAAAAGATGTGAGCGAATCGTGGGAGAAAATCATGCGTTGGAAGTCGTTCGTAGAGAGCGCGAATAAGAACGACGAGGACGTTCTGGCGAACACGAAGAAAGTGACCATCATGGGCGGCGGGTCGTTCGGGACCGCCATGGGGACGTTATTGGCGAGGAACAAGAGCGATTTAGACGTGGTTTTACTGTTAAGAAACGAACAAGAGGCGGAGACGATCAACGCGACCAATCGCAACGCGAAATATTTGCCCAAGTACGAGTTACCGAAGAATATACGAGCGACGACGGACGCGAAAGAGGCGTTGAAGGATTCCGATTTTATCATTCACGCGGTGCCGACGCAACATTCGAGGAAATTTTTGAGTTCAGTGAAGGATATCATCGATCCGAAAACGCCTCTGTTGTGTTTATCGAAAGGTTTGGAAGTCGGGTCGTCTTTGATGATGTCCGAGGTTATTCCGGAGGCGCTGGAGAGGGACCAACCTTTGTGCGTTTTGAGCGGACCGACGTTTGCGGTGGAGTTGATGCAAGGCTTACCGACCGGAATTGTTGCCGCGTCGGAGAATGAAGCGTTGGCGAGACGCGTGCAATCGCTCTACGGGAGTTCGTGTTTGCGAGTAAACACGAGCACGGACGTGGTTGGCGTGGAGATGTCCGGCGCGTTGAAGAACGTGTTGGCGATTGCGGCAGGTATTGTAGAGGGTCTGGAGTTGGGAAACAACGCCATGGCAGCTTTGGTGGCGCAAGGATGCGCGGAAATTCGGTGGTTGGCTGGGAAGTTAGGCGCGAAGAGCGAGACTTTAGCCGGTTTGAGTGGAACCGGCGATATCATGTTGACGTGTTTCGTGAACTTGTCCAGGAATAGAACGGTAGGATCGAGATTAGGGAGCGGGGAAACGTTAGAGGAAATTCTAGGATCGATGAATCAAGTCGCAGAAGGCGTGGCTACGGCTGGGGCGGTTGTTCAGCTTGCCAGGAAACATCGAGTGTCGTTACCGGTGTTGACCGCGGTGGCGAGAATATTGGAAGGAGACGTGGATCCGAAAGACGCGGTGGATCAGATTATGAATTTACCTCAAGTTCCGGAAGTATGAACAACGATAATAACAATACGACGCCTTTAGAAAAAACGTGCTATAACATTCAACGACGTTTCTAATGTACCTATCTATCTTCTTTGCTGATAATCTAGCGATGATATACTACTCACCATGAACTATATACACTAATCGTTTGGCTTTTTTTTCTCTTCCTCGAACAAACACATGCGTCGGTTGGGCATGTCGTAAACCACGCGTCTCGAATTTAAAACGTTCGCGCACACCATACCGACGCCAAACTCGCTTAAATCAAAGCCACTCCCATTAGCTAAGAGCGTCTTCAACTCCTGGACGCGCATACCTTTGTTCTCGAACTCGATCCAATCCAACGTCGCTTTTACGCACTTCTCGGCACCGCCACCACCACCGCCGCTTCCGCTCACGCCGCGAACCGTCGACGTTCGGCGAACTTCGTTCTTGGAAAGCAACGCGTTTTCTAAATCTAGCGATTCGACTGCACGGCCGTGGAAGATGACATCTGCTCCACCCGCACCAGAGTCAACCATGAACATCCTTAATTTGGTTTGGTGGTTACCTTTCCCCGAAAATCGAGCTTTCAAATGCGGAACGTTTGAGACGATGGAAACGTTTTGCCACGGCCAGTCATTCGCATCGAAATAACCTCTCGGGTAAATGTGGACCGTTTTATCGTTGCCGGAAGAAACGTCAACGATAGAAGATTTAAACGCATCGAAACCGATTATACCCGCAACACGCTCGCTACATCCGGAAACGACACCACTCGCGTCCATTTGCATAAACACTGGCTTTTCAATCTTCAATTTACCAATCTTCAACTCTTTGGCGCGGCGGAAAGCGCATTTGACTTTTGTCGAGACCCCAGAAACGTGCACTTCGCCAAACGTGGCTAAATCTAAATCGTCCGCAACGCGCTGGTCTAACACGAGACCACTCGCCCCGGTATCTAAAATGAACGGACCGACGTCTCGACCGTTGATGTACGGTCGAACTAATACGTGATCGGAGGAACATTTTACAACCTCGACGTTGTATTTACTACTACTGCTGCTGCTGCTGCTGCTGCTACTACTACTACCACTGCTCTCACCCACTCTATTATCGTCATCATTTTCAATCGAAATCAACTCGCTATCAAACCTCTTTTCGGGACTACTAAACGTCTTGGACGAACTCTTTGCCCTATACCCTTGAGCGTCAAACCTCTGCGTACTTCCGCTCGATCCAATAATCTCACACGTCTCCGCAAACATAAACTGACCATGCTGGTACGCCTTCCATCGACTATACTTCCACGTCTCCACGCTCCCGCAACACTTAATCTGCACTTTCTTCGGCAAATACGTCTCTTTACATAAAAACACGTTGGCGACAATCAACCCGTCGTCTTTCAATCTCACCGCCACCACTCGTTCATTCTCGTTCGTATCTTTCACGTACGTCACCTCCAACAATCCTTTCATCTCCAAACAATCTCTAGACACCCAGTACCCAGTTCGAATCCACGTCGCCAACAACGCCGCCTCGCGATCGTCTAAATCCAAAGTCTGTGTGTATCCGCTAAAATCCGTCTCCCAAACTTCATTCCTCTCGGCGTCGAAGCCGGAGACGTACGCCAAGTGCGGATTCACGCACTCGTCGATGAAATTTTCGTCCGCGTACGCCAACTTCCATCTCACATCCATGCCTAAATGCTCGCCGTTTCCCCAGATTTCGCCTTGATGAAAACCGCTATTACAACTCGTCGATGACGATGCCTCCGCATCGCCGCTCCCCGTCTTCTTCTCCGCCGTTGTTGGAAACACCGCCGCTCGCGCCGACTCGAGAATCTCGTTCACCTCGCCTTCAAATATTTCAATGTTGCGGTCCTCTTCCTTTCTGTTTTTGGACGACGACGGTTTCAAGAAATCCCGCAAGAACGCGGCGCGTGGAATACTCGTCGTTGTTCGTTTTCGACTATTTCGATGATGATGGTGGTGTCGGCGAGGTAAAGTCGTTCGTGGTGTTCCCTTCCGGAGAGGAAAACACATTCCTCCTCCAAGTCGTCCCTTTTGTCCTTCTCTTTTCGAGAAGAGAAACGACGACGACGTGGACAAGGAAACCACGAGCGTCGTCATGTTTGGATCCTTCTCTTCCTTATTAACGCGGTCTCTGTCGATGTATAGTTTGATAAATAATAATACTAACAGAGATGTAATACTATCACGAGAAGAAGAAGAAAACGGATGTGAGGGAGAGGAGGAACGCTTTTCTTTTGTTTTTGTGTGGAGTTTTTGCTCACGATAAAATGAGTGTTAAAAGTTATTAATACATATCGAATAATAGTAATGATGGTAATAATACAACAAAGATGATAATGATAACAGTAACGGCGTACACATTCGCGCGACAACGAGGACGCTCAGGAGGCTTCTTCTTCTCGTGTTTCATCTGCGGCCGCGGTGGTCTCCGCAGTCGGTACGCCTCGCTTTTCGACGATCCTCTCGACGTGCGCGACGATGTGTTTACCGTAGGCATACTTTTTCATTTCCGGCACGTGTTGGCGAACGCGCGTTAAGAACTCTTCAAACTGGTCGTCGTCGCAGATTTCGAGGAGTTTTTGGACGACGTAGTTCGCGTATTGGTCGGACATGAGTTTCGGGAGGTGGTCTACGCCCTCGAAATCTTTCTCTTCGATCCCGCCTTCTCCTGGATCTTCTGGTTCGAGCACAGAGTCGGAGGATGCGGTTCTTTTTCCGAGCATTTTATCGATCATGATTTTCTTTTCTTCCTTTCCGCAATACGCCATGCATTTTTCAATCACGTTCGATGCAAACTTGTGCGTGGCTAAAGACGTTATTTCCGTCGCCAACTCTCTCAAAATTTGCTTTCTGAACTTCTCGGAACCGTATTGCAACGAGTGCTGAACGACGTAGTTTCCAAACTGATTGATGGCGAGTTCGGTTGTTTTCTCGACGATAGCCGGTAGAAAAGACTCGTTCTTTTGCTCTTCCGTGCAGTGTTCGAGCATGCGTTGGACGACTCGGCACGCGAACGGGTGCGAGGAGAGTTTGCGGACCGTCTCCGCGTCTTTTACAATAATTTTTACAAAGTTCTCCAAATCGCCCGTGGCGGAGAGTTCTACGACGAACTTTTGAGCCACGTGGTTCCCATTCTGATCACAACACAAGTTCTCGAGCTCACGTTTAAGCGGTTCAAAGAATAACGTGTCTCGCTGCTCTCGGGAACTCACGTCCAAGGCTTTTTGGATGACTCGACACCCGAAAGCGTTCAAGCACAACTCCAAACACGCTTCACCCGAGGCTTTTTCGAGCAACGATTCCAGCTGGTCTTCGTTAGCGCGCTCGAAGCACTTTTGAATGACGTAGTTCCCGAACACATCTACGGCTAATGTCTTGAAATTCGGAGAGATTTCTTCCAGGACTTGGTTGAACTTACTTCCGTCCGGGTCAGCCGCGATATCGATGTGCGACTGAATGAACCGCGAACCGTGCTGATCGCTCGAAAACTCCACGCAATTACCAATTACTTCTTGAAATGTGAATTCGCCGCCATCGTCGTTCAAATTTTCACTCGCGCTGTTCGAGTTGGAGATGTTGCCTCCTCCGCGACTGGCGTTTCCTCCAGAATTGGGGATGCGTAACATTTTGTACCTCAAGAGTGCTTCCGACGGCGGTGGGCCGCTATTATTCGCATTCATTCCATAAACATCCGCGTCACCGCTGTTGTTACTGCTGTTATACACTGAGAAGTTACCAAGATCGTTTTCGCTTCTTCGATTGTTCATGTGACCAAAGTTGTTGTTTTTCCTCTGCCGCCCGTTTCTCGAACTGCCTCGTGAATCCATGCCTCCTCTGTCGGACCCGTTGAGCGACGACGACGAGTAATATCCATTATTATTATTGTTGTTGTAGTTGTTTTGGTGGCTTTTGTTATAGCCTCTCTGTTGCCGTGATCCATACCGGTGATGATGACTATTATTGTTGTTGTTGCTCATCTGAAAACCGTTTCCATTGTTTGAACCATTTGCACCACCATTCATACCCATCATGTTCCCAGGAAACGGCATTCCTTGCGCCGCGTACATTTCAAGCATCTCCTGCGTCGGGACTATCGCGTAATACGCCGCGTTCATCTGTTGCGCCTGTTGCATCCTCGCGAATTCGTTCGGATCAAATCCACCCATCAACGGCGGCGGCGGTCCACCCGGCGGCGATCCTACTAAAAGCGGCATCATCTGTTCCGGTGAACCAGTCGCGTACGACATTTGTTGCCTCAACGCCATCTCGTACTCGTACATTTGCCTCGCGTACATAAAATTCTCGTTACCCCCGTTTTCCCCGATCCCTCCGTGTTGCGTATACTCGTAACTATTCGCAGCATTCGTCGCGTTCGTCGCCGGCGCGTAGTATTGTTGATATTGCTGTTCGTAATGCGCAGTATACGCACCATCGTCACTTTGCGAAGACGAAGAAGGCGTCGTCACAGTATTCGGTGTCGGAATACCCCGCGCTTGTGTCGAAGAAGAACTCGTCGTCGTCGTCGTTTTCTCCCCAGGCCCCTCTTTAAACGCGCTTACTTTTTGCTTACTCGGACGCCCGCCTCTTTTCGGACTCGTCAGCGGCGACTTCTCCCCGTCCAACCGAACGCTATTCAGTTGCTCCTCGATGTGCGTGTCTTCCACCACCGCACTCGATGAAATTCTCGTCGTCGCCGCGGTTGCGGTGTAGTTGCTCATATTTTTTTTTTTCTGCGCACCTACAATGAAACACCCTCTTCAAAAACCTCTGCTTTATTTACTCACTTCCTCTTGTCAAAAAACTCCGTCGTTTTCGGATGCACGCGAGAGCGACCTTTTCCGAGAGCGGTCCCGTCTTTTCGAGCTCGAATTTTGGAATAAAAAAAACTCACTCACTCGCGCGGACGGTGGTCGTTGGTCGTCTCTTTACGATGATCGATATCACAGCGACGAGTCGTTTTGGAACACTCCGCTGCTGCGTGGTGCGTTACGCCTCTCGAGAATGCGTTTCGTCTCGTTTTTGAAGCGTTTTTTCTCGCGCGTCGCTTCGCGAAAATTGATTACAGTTGGTGTGTTTTTTTTCTTTTCTCTCTCGTTTTTCCCCAATTTCACAAAAACTTCTCAATTTCGCAGACGACAGACACACTTTGCGCGCGCAAAAGCAAAAGACGGACGAAGAAAAAGACCACCAACAAAAGTCCTATATTCTCGCTCTCTGATGATAAAGCACGACAACAACAACGGCGATAAAAACAACGAAAACGCCCGCTCGAGCGCTCTTCCTTATTTGGTAGTTTTATGTACAAAAAAAAGTTGTTTTAAATTTATGTGCACTTTCAGCAGAAAAACACGTCGGTCCGTCCTTTGGCAAGACCAAAAAAACGAACGAATTTTATGATTTAGGGCGTCAAACCCTACTCCTTAATAAAACTGCGTTTTTCTCTTCTTCTTGGAAGAAAGAACAACAGAAGAAAGAAGCGAAAAATGGACGAAAACAACGGAATTGAAGCCGCACCAGAAGCTTCAGCACCAGCTCCAGCACCGGCTTCACCAACGACCGCGAACGTCGACGATGCGAAGAGAAAGACGACAAACAAGAAGAAGAGAAAGACAAAAAACGATGACTTTTTGCGTTTGCACGAGTCACCAGAGGACGATTACGGCGCGGTGCAACTGAAGAAAGAAGTAGAAGTAAAAGAAAACAACTTTGACGATGATGAGGATGAGGATGAGGATGACACGACCGTCATCGCCTCGGATTCCGAGTTGGACGACGCGCTGAACAAAGAAGAAGAAGAGATGAAGAAAGAAGACGACGACGACAACAAAACGGAGGAGGATTCGGAAATACAGTCGACGAAAACGAAAACGATTTCCACGCGAGAGTTGATCGTGAAGAGGAAAGAAAACGTGGAAGCGCTTATGCGCGTGTACGAGCAAACGTATTACGATTTGATCGAAACGATGAGGAAGAGACACAGGAAGTTTCAGTTGAAACACGGGCACGTGGGGTTGAAGTCGGCGGCGACGGCGCTGGCAAACGCGAGAGGCTTAAAAGCAGGTAAAGACGACGGAGAAAATACTATCGTCGACGGAGAACAACAACAACAACAACACGAAGGAGGCGACCACGAGCGGGAACAAAACGGAACGAGGACGACGTGTTCGTCGGAAACGTGCGAGAAAAACGCGATGCCGTTTTCGAGATTTTGTTTCGAACACGTGAGTCTGGACGCCAAGCAAAGATTTTACGAAGTGATTGATGGTAAATTGGAATGGAGAGTAAACGAAAAGTTTATGATGAACGCGCAAAAACCGTCGTCGACTTCTGAGGACGATGATGGCTGCGGCGCGAACGAAACTCCGGGGAAAGGCAACGACGCGAAAGAGGAAAACGACGACGCGGTTCCAGAGCCGGCGACGGATCCAAAACCTCTCAAAGAAATGTCACCGGGTCCGCCGGGCGGAGGTGTCAATCCAAACGCGAGCACATCCCCAGGTGGAGCTGATATGTCCTTAGCCGCATCTTTAGGTTTACTTTAAAACGATTTGAGTTTGAAATATAGTAATAATAATAATGCTTAATATATTAGATATCTACTAATGTTACAAAGCGTCGTCTCGTCGTTCTTATTATAGATTACGCGAAGAGAAAAATCAATCAAAGATTATTGTGGCTACCTTTTTTCAAACTATCGCGATATTCCTCTTGCACGTTTTCAAACTCTCGACTATCTTGCCTGGTGACGATCCACCGTTTTCTATTCAACGTTTCCTGCGGTATGTCTTTCGTCACGTTGAGTATAAAGACGCCGCTCACGATGACCACGAACCCGATCGTCTGACTCAAAACTTCCGCGTATCCTTGCCCTAAATAATCTTTAAACATGATCGAACTCGCGGTTAACGTCAACGTCGTAAAGCACACGTAATATATTGGCGTCACAATCGCCGTGTTAAACGTATCCAACGCTTTATTCAAGTAGTTCATCTGCGTCAACACGCAAAAAATCACAAACCCGATCATCACCCACGTCTCGATTTCCCGCATCTGGTTGTTGCCCTCGAACGTCATCTTCAGCGCCAATCCTAAAGTCTTCACGCTCATCACCGATAAACTCCCAACCAACGAACAAATCCCAATCGGTACCAACAATTGCGTCGTCCCGTGAATCGGATAAATCTGCGTGATCAACACAAACGTAAACATTAAAACAAACGCCGCGTACGACAAAAACGTCGGTTGGAGCATTAAACGCACAATCTCTTTGATCGAATCGATTTCCTTCTCCTCCGGTGCGTGCAACACGATATTCGCGGACCCGACGATACACAACGCACAACCCAACCACCCAAACGTGTTCAACTTCTCGTTCAACACGTAATGACTCAACACCGCGGAAATGATAATCGACAACGCGCCTAAAGGCGTGACCACAATCGCCGGCGCGAACGCGTACGCCGCGAAGTTCGCGATTTCCCCCAGCGTCATCGAGAGCATGCCGACCCACCACAAAGGTTCGTGTAAGTACCCGAACCCGCCGTCGCCGGCTCGTTTTGAGTTCGCGCGAGAGCTCGACAGTTTTAACCCTTTCTTTTTTATGATGAACGAGGCGCCTATACAGAGCGAAGAGCCGATGGCGAGGAGTAAACCTTTCGTGTTCGACGAGAATCCGTTCGTATCAACTGGTTCGTCCCAACCACCCCCGGAGTGATATCTCCCCGTCGAGGAAGAACTCCCCATCGCGCTACTCCTCATCGCGCTGCCACCACTCACGATGTTGTTCTCTTCTGCGACGTTGTTCTCTAATAACGAATATTTTAAAGACGGGGACAAAGAAGACGCCATGAATGATATCGCAATACACGTCCGCAGATGTGACGAGCGAATTCTTTACGAAAACGTCTTCTGTCGTTTACGTCATCTCCATAAAGAGACGATTTCACGCGCGAGAAAGAACGCGCGTCATCAATCATCACCGTGGCAGAAGTTTCGATGCTGTTAAGAAGAAGAAGCTTTTTTACGAGTCCTCAAATTCGAAGAAAGGAGGTGGTTTCGAGGAGGAGGAGCAGGAGGCAAGCGTCCGCGTTCGATGAGAATGCTTCCCCAAAAGAGTCGTCGTCGATAAAGAAAGTCGTCGTCCTCGGCGGCGGGTTTGGCGGGCTGTACTGCGCGTTAAAGCTCGATTCTTTGTTCGCGACGAATACACGCGGCGACGATTCGGGCGAAAAGAAGAAACCAACGATGATTGTGACTTTAATCGATACCAACGAGAAGTTTCTCTTTAAGCCGTTGATGTACGAGTTGTTGAATTCAGACATGGAGGAAACGGACGTGGCGCCTTTGTACGAGGAACTGTTGGAGAACACGACGGTACGATTTTTGCAAAAAGAAGCGATGAGAGTGGAACCGGAGAAAGTTTTGAAAACGAAAAGCGGGAGTAAAGTGAGCGGGACCGGTGGGGAGGTTATCGTGCGAGATGTGGAGACGAAGGAAGAGGAACGCGTGAAGTACGATTACTTGGTCGTATCGCTCGGCGCCAAGGTGGATTTCGAGTCCGAGAAAAATTTCGTGAAAGGCGCGAGAGAATTCGCGATGCCATTTAACGGGCTGGATGACGTGAAAAGAATGAGGGAGAAGATTGAACGATTGAAAGAAGATGGTGCAGAGAGGGGCGAGAGGACGGTGGCGGTGGTTGGCGCTGGGTATGCGGGAGTAGAGTTGGCGTTGTGTTTAGCGCGATGGTTCGAAAGAGAAGACGGATTGAAAGACGTGAAAATTAAATTGGTCGCAAAGGATGGGAACGTGCTCAGTAGCGCGACGGTAGGTGGAAAGAACGCGGCGAGGAAGGCGTTGGAGAAAGCCTCGAACGTGGAAATTGTAGACGGAGTGGTCGGCGCGATTGAAAGGAGTAGCAGCGAGAGTAGTAAAGTGAACATTTCTTTGACAAAGGGTGATTCATCTTTGCAAAAGATCGAAAACGTCGACATGTGTTGTTGGACGGTTGGTTTGTCCGCGAAACTTCCAACCAGCGAAAACGACTGGCCGTTTGAGCAAGACCCGCGGACGGGGAAAATCGTCACCGACTCCACCTTAAAAGTCGCCGGGTACGACCGAGTTTTCGCCTTGGGTGATAACAGTATACAGCGCGAATACGAAAAAAAGGACGCCGCAAATCGCGAGGAAGAAAAGCCTGCCACGGCGCAAGTCGCCTTCCAAGCCGCGGACTATTGCGCCTGGAACGTCTGGTCCGCCATCAACAAAAAATCCCTCCTCCCGTTTCGCTACCAACACCTAGGGGACATGATGACCTTAGGCGACAAAGAAGCCGCGGTCCAATTCCCAGTCGGCGAAGAAACCACATTAGACGGTTCCGCCGCGTTCGCTTTGCGTAGATTAGCGTACCTCTACCGCATGCCAACCAACGGTCAGCGATTGAAAATTGGACGGAAATGGTTATCGGCGATAAGCTCGAACCCGAGCGCTTTCGTCGGCGAAGTCATCGAAGGATTGAATTCGTACACTTCTTCGAGGTAACAACAGTACAGGTATAGGTACTCGTGCACTTAACGCCTTTAGAATTTTAGCATAAACATAGAGTTTGAAACACCAACGCGCGCAGAGCGGCAAGAGCACAAACATCTTCTTAAACAACATCTTAAACAATAACGACAACAGTTTTCATTTTTTCTTCTTTCTTGCTCTTTCGTCGTTTCCTTGTCGCTTCACAATTAATTATAATTAAGTTTTGCGTAAAAAAAGAGAGACAGCGAGAGAGAGAGAGAAACGCGACGAATGGCAGCGAGTGGCGGCCGCCGAAAGTGCGCGCTGTGCTTGGTCACCTTTGTCTCCTTCCTCGTGATGACTCTCCTTCTCTCCGCCATGTCCTCCTCCAAAGAGGACTTGCGCGAGAGCCTCTCTAAAATTTCCACTCAAGATATCGGGGAGACTGCGATGCAAGCGATGGAGTTTTTTATGGACAGCTTTAACGTTTTCGACGATGAGGAGGAGGAAAAAGAGGAAGAATCAGCGTTAGACGTCGCCGAGGAGCGCGATTACTTGTTGGGAAACAAACACTCGTTCGCGAACGGGTTTGAAGTCGTCGACGCGGATGTAATCATCGCAGCGGCGAGTCCAACCGAGTATCGACCAAAAGTTCCCAAAGCTGCTTCCAGTGGTGGTAAAAACGAAATCTGCGCCAAAGCGTACCTCGATCGATTACCGTGCACAATAACGAAGAAAATGCCAGAGTGTGTCGGGGACAGTTTTAACTTTGGGAACCACTACTGGACCGTGTCGCAAAAAGCCGTGGAGAAGTATAAAACCGATCGGAATTTGAACTCGATTAGCAAAGCGACCGGCGTGAAGAAACGCTTGCCGAAGGACGGACCTTTCGACGAGAGAAACGTAAAGCCGTATAGGAGCTGTGCGATTGTAGCTTCGAGTAAAGCGCTGAGAGGAAAAAAGTTAGGGGCTAAGATAGATAATCACGAAGTGGTGATGCGCATGAACGGCGCGCCGACGAAAGGATACGAGAAAGATGTCGGTTTTAAGACCACGTTTCGAGTGCAGCACGGGGGGTATTTCGGTTGGCGAGAAAAGCCGGAGGAAGTGTGTTTAGGAAAGTGGGCGGCGGGAAGAGACCGTGGAAGTCACTCAGAGTTGGAGAAGATGGCGAGAACGAAAGTGCACGCGATTAATCCGAACTTTGCGAGGAAGTCAAGGACGGATTGGTTCACGAGGAGAGATCACCTTCCCACGCAAGGATTCAGAGCGCTCCTCATTCTGTTGGCGAGCTGCAAAGAGGTGAGCGCCTTTGGATTTAGCGGCGGCGCTGGATGGTACTTCGATAAAGTGAAAAATCGAGGGCCGGCAGATAAAAGGAAACATGGGCAAGGATTAGCAAAGAACCGATGGTTAGATGCGCCGAAACCGGCGGCAGATAGAGGTAGTAATAGCAAGAAGAAACGGCGACTTCTTTCGTTGTTTAGTAATAGCGAGCGCGAGGGAGAAGAAGAAGTAGAAAAGAACGACGAGAAGTTTAACATCACGTTACCGAAACGATCGTTATTGGCAACGCATCCGAGGAATACGTTGCCGACGACCCACAAGCTTTCTGTCGAGCGCGAGTGCTTCCGAAATCTAATCAAATTGAAATTTCTGCAGAAAGGCGGATAAATTTAATCATGGTACCATTCGCGTGTTGCATCAATATCATTTTATTAATATGACATATATTAATCTAGGGTGCTATATAGTAGTAGTATCGCATCGTATCGCATCAGTTCTTTTCAAATACAAATTTCAGAAACGCCTGAAACGCTCGCGCATCCGTTTCTGGACTACGCGCTTTGACAAATTCGTGTTCCACCATTTCGCTCGCCGTATATCGCGCTTCGGCGTCTTTTTGCAGTCCTTTCTTCACAAATTCGCGAAACGTTTCCGTAAACTTACCGTGCGTTTCTTCGCACAGCTCGCTCTCCGGAGAAGGCCCGTGGACGATTAAATCCATGATATCCCAGAACCCACCGTAACTCCCTCCGGACGTTTGCTTTTGCAAACCGCCTTCGTTGTTTTGTTGTTGTTGTTGCTTCTTTTCGTTGGATGCGACCACGGCGTACGGAAACTTACCAAACGCGAATTCAAGCAGTGTCAACGCTAAGCTCCAACAATCAGTTTTGTAATCGTACCCATCGCCTCGAATTCTTTCTGGCGACATGTACGTCGCCGTGCCTACCCAACTCGTACACTCGGCGCCAGATTCGCCCAAGCGTCCGCTCACGCCGAAGTCGGACAATTTCACCATGCCTGTTTGTAAGCAGCACAAAATATTCGACGGTTTCACGTCTCGGTGCACGACTCGCAAGACATCGTGCAGATAGTGTAAACCTGTGCTCGCTTGACTGGCCACCGCGGCTATATTTTCCTCTTTCCACGGTAAGTTCTTATTCTTCTTACACACGGCGTCCAACGATCCGCCATCCATGAGTTCTAAAACCACGCGAATAGTCGCGCCGTCCGCGAAAAACGCTCCGTAACAATTCACAACGTACGAGCATTTCGATTCGTGCAACGTCCGCAACTCGGTAATCATCGCCTTTCGTCTATCGTCGTCTAAATTCACTCGAAATGATTTCACTGCCACCATCTTCTGCGTCGGTTTGTGCAACGCCGTTTGCACGACGCCAGAGGCTCCCGACCCCAATATCTTCGCGTTCGTAAAATCTAAATCGTCTAAAGTGGATAAGAACGTCCCAAACCTGGGCGTTCCACCTTCTTCGTTCACCAAGGAACTGTTCGAACACGACGTGTTTAAACTTTGATCGAGTGGTGAATTTTTAGCATCCGTTCCTCCTCCTCGGCTGCTCCCCCCAACCGTGTCCGTTTCGATCGAATTATTATTCGTGTTATCTCTCGTCGTCGTCATTGATATCGTGGTGGTGTTACTTCGGCTCGCGTTTCTCCCACCGTCCGTCGTGCTCGACGAAAACGACTGGTCTTCTGTTTTACTATTGTTATTATCATTCGTAGTGTTGCTTTTATCGTAGTTGAATTCGTTTTTTATCGTATTAGTAGTAGTAGTAGTAGTAGTAGTACTCGCGCTCGTCGCGTTCGGTCGTTGTCTCGCGCGAATCATCGCCGTCTCTTCCATCTTCCTCGTCAACCCAACCATATCTACCACGGACGCAGTCCGACTCTGGCTCGCGCTTTGCGTCGCGGACACGGACACGGATACCGACCGCGACTCGAATCCTCTGCCGCCGCCCGCGCCCAAAAATCCTTCTTCTAACGAGAGTTGCGAATGCGTCTCTTCGTCCAGTTTGGACAAGTCCGAGGTGGATATTTGCACGCCCAGTTTCCCGATGGAAAAGTCGCCCTCGGTAAACGTCCCCGACCCGGTCCTTTTTTTGTAAAAGTTCGTCAGAAAGAGAGAGAGAGAGAAAGAGATGTCAGCGAAAGCGTCGTATTCTTTGAATCAACACGCTGGCGAGTTGTTTTCTATATCTAAAAACAGAAAGAGAGAGGAAAAACGATACTTACCATCGGTACTGTTGCTCCTTCGCCGCGTCGTCTTCTTTCGGCACGGAGAGCAAGGAAAGATTGGCGGGTTTTTTCCGCGCCGCGTGATTGTTGTTCTTCTTCTTCTCTTTTTTCCTCCTCGTCGTCTTTTCTCCGTTCGACGATGATGATGTCGAGGAGGAGGATGATGACGGTGCCTCGTCGTGAAAAGTCATTTTTTCATCATCATCTTTTGTGTGTTGTTGTGGAGCAAAAGAAAACACGAGAGAAAAACAAAAAAGAGCTCACTGATGAGAAAGCTCTGACTGAAAGATCTCCTCGCTGCTGAGATGCGTGGCAAACGGTGTTATTATTGAGCACACCGACGCTAAGGATATGAGAGAAAAAAACATCTCCGTGTCCTCGACATTTTCCTGCTTTGAGAAAAAACATTTAGGGTAGCGTATAATGCCCTAAATGAGATTTTTTGTTTTTGGGCGGACACCAAAAAGGAAACGTGCGCGGCCTCATTCGCTTCGTGCACGGGACAGACAGACCCGGTTTAGAATTCCTTCTTCGTTTTGAGAATACCATTTACGAAGAAAGAGAGGCATTCGAGAATACTAACACACTATGCATCATTGCCTGTCTCTGCAAAAGGAGCGCGCGTTGTTTCGTCGTCCGTCGTCGAGAAGACAGCGTCATCATCGGCGATGATGATGCGGGGGGAAGGTGCGCTCCATCACACAAAAGAAGAATAGTCACAGAGAGTACGCGCGCGCACACACGCTTTGAGAACAGTACTCTCTCGTCGCTTTGAGCAACGGAGACTCGCGATGACGACTCTCGTAAAACCTACTACTCTTCCGGACGAGACCACCCGTTTACTCCCTCCTTCGACTTTTGAGACGACTGATGAGAAAACGAGAGGAGGAGGAGGGAAAGGAGGTACAGAAGGAGCGAACGAAAAAAACGAAAAAAAAAGCAATTCGTCGTTCGCCTTAAAATTTTGGCCGCAGAAAAACACAAACACCAACGAGGGAAAACTACGAGAGGGAGAAGAAGAAGAAGATCATCGTCGTCGTCACGCTCCAAATCATCGCGTAAAGAGAAGGAGCGGCGAAGAAGACGCCTCTCAAATTCATACTCTTTTGAGAAAAACGATGGGAACAACAACGGTAAAAGACGACGGCGAAATCGAGGATGATTTTGCGAATTCGCAGATGAAACCACCACGTTTACGAGAAGAGGATGTACCGGCGGACAAAGATGATGATGTCGTCGGAGGTGATGATGATGATGAAAACGATGATTTTGAGAACGGGAAAGGAACGAGAGGAACGGTGCTTTTGATCGATAAAGATGCAGACCGTGAAAACGAAAACGACGAGAACGAGGATACTTTGAACAATAAAAACGTCTCCACGGCGTACGCGCAAAAGATCATCGATCGAGACACCAAATGGCTGTACATGAAATGCGCGGTGTTAGCGACCCTCTGGTTCGTGTTATCCGCGTCGCTGGCGCTGTATAACAAAGCGATTTTTAGCAAGAAAGGGTTTCCGGCGCCACTTTTGTACACGTCGTGTCAGTTTTTCATGCAGTGGCTTTTAGCGACCTGGGCGTTGCAATGGCCGCAATTGTTTAACGATCGGGATAAACGGTTCGTCACGCGAGGGAGGCCGGTGGTGCCGACGGATTCGTGGATGCGAACGATTTTGCCGGTTGGGTTTTTTATGGGGTTAGATATCGGGTTGAGTAATATTAGTTTAGTGTACATTACGGTGTCGTTTTATACGTTGACGAAGACGACGAGTTTGATATTCACGTTGTTTGTGAGTTTTATAACCGGGATGGAGAAGTTTTCGTGGACGTTAACCGGGATCGTGGTGACGGTGATGTTGGGGGAAGCGGCGGCGGTGATCGGGGAGACGCAGTTTAACGCGATTGGGTTTTTTATTTGTTTGAGCGCGGCGGCGGTGAGTGCGGTCCGGTGGGTGGTGGCACAGAAAGTCATGCATTCCTCGAGCTCGAACAAATACGGTTTACATCATCCGGTTATTTTGTTGTACCACGCGATGCCGGTGATGACGGTGGTGACGTTTTCGTTTAGTTGCGTTCACGAGCAGTGGTGGGAAGCCGAGAAGTGGGACGCGAAACAGTGGAGTTTTCACACCAGCAAAGAGTGGGCGGAGGCGTTCGCGACGGTTTTATTCGGCGCGTGCATGGCGTTCGGCATGACGTTATCGGAGTTTGAGTTGTTAAAAACCACCTCGGCGATTACGGTCATGATCATAGGCACGGCGAAAGATTTAATCACCATCGGCGCCTCGGTCGTGATCTACGGCGACGTCTTGGACGCGTACAACGTCTGCGGATTATTCCTTTGTCTCATGGGTATCATCGGCTATAACAACTTCAAGTTGCAAAAGATGAAAAAAGAAGCGCTCACCGGGAAAACCGGCGATATCGACGACGGTTTACCTCTACCCGTGTTCGTTTCCAAATCATCCGCGTACAACAAAGAGGACGACGACGACGACGAGGACGACATATTCCGTCAAACCTTCGTGAGATGATGACGGAGAGCAAAGTTTAGAGAGAGAGAGAGAGAGAAGAAATAGAATTAGAAATAACACGTAGTAGTAGTAGTAGTAGTAGTAGTAGTAGTAGTAGTAGTAGTAGTAGTAGTAGTAGTAGTAGTAGTAGTATGATTTGCACAATGTACTGGTCACGCGAAGCGCTTCTTTGTATTCTACAGTAGTATTCGTTTTTAAAAGTCAAAGTCAAGTCGAGCGCGCATACATACGAGCGATCGCAAAGTCAACACAGAACGCCTCGGTTTCACTCGTTCCACTTTAAACGCCTCCTTCCCTACGTCGCATCATCGCCGTCGCAAAAATCAAACGCGAAATGTGCGATATGCTCATAAAGTCAACACAAACTCGGTTTCACTCGTTCCACCTGTTCTTTCGCGAGTCGAAACTCCTCCTTCCCAGTCACCTCGTCGCGCACATCAAAGTCCTCCTTTCCCTCGACGAGAGTCTCCACGAACTCCTCTAAATCCACGAACGCTTTTTCTAATCGAACGAACGTGTCTCTCACCATCGCTTTCGACTCTTCCAGGCACTGTTTCCGTTGTCTCGCGTTGTTGTTGTTGTTGTCGTTCGTTTCGTCGTCGTCGTCGTTTCGGTCAATCCTCTCGTCTTTTTCTATTCGCGAAGTGAAATCCAAAACTTCTCGTTCGTACATTTCCCTCTCTTTGGAGAGGCGACGGAGGACGCCGGTTTTGATTTTCAGTTCGCGTAAAACTTGCGAGATTCTTTTTTCGTGCCGCGTTTCGTGCTCTTCTTCGTTTGTATTCGCGTCTGTTGATGTCGTCGTCGTCCTCATCTTTGTCGTTTCTGTTGTGGAGATTTTTGAACTTTTCCGGGGAAATAACTAACTCGTCGTTTTCCCTCACAAAACACTCTGCTTTGAGTATTAATACACTTTAGAGAATAACACAACGATGACGACGAGCGGTGCGTCGAAGTCGTTCACGTCGTCGTCGTCGCGATTCTTTTTGAAGTCTCGGACTTTGAGTAGTAGTAAAAGGAGGAGTAGTTTTAGGAGGAGGTATAGGAAAACGAGCGGCCAGATTGAATGCTCGACGAAGAAAACATTCACCAGTTTCCAAGAACTCATCGACGAGTCGGAAATACCAGTCCTCGTGGATTTCTACGCCACGTGGTGCGGGCCGTGCAAACTCGCCTCGGAAATGTGCGGCAAATTCGCGAGTCAAACGGAGTTTAAAGATAAGGTGAAGTTCGTGAAAATCGATACGGAGAAATACGTGGAGCTGAGCTCGAAGTGGAAAGTGGAAGGGTTGCCGACCTTTGTGTTGTTTCACAAAGGGAAAGTGCTGGACAGGATCGAAGGATTGCCGACGGAACAGCAGATGAAAGATCGACTGCTGTACTTTTTACAACAAGTGTAGAAGAGACGGTATCGTGAAGGTATCATTTTAATGTAGAAAAGCGGTCGCCCGCGAAGAGAGTTCTTATTCTAACGTAACAACTTTAACGCAACCTTTCGTTCGCCAGAGAGAATTTTACGACGGGCTAGTATTAGCGTTTTCCTTTTTTCGGTTTCTTCCTTGATGCCGGCGGCTCGTCTTCGTCGTCGTCGTCGTCATCGCCAAAGACGATGTCGGGGAGCGCGCCGTCAGAATCGGAGTCATCTTCTGTTTCTTTCGCCGCGGCGGCTCGCTTTTGTGCCGCCGAAGCGGAGGACTTGCCAAACTTTTTCTTCTTCTTCGGTTGTTGTTCGTCTTCTTGTTCTGCGTCTTCCATCCGAGGCGCTTTCGATGGAATCCACGCGTCGTCAGAGGTTCGAAGTTTACTAGAATTCACCGGCACGCCAAACGCGCCAAACTCGTCGTCTTCTTGAACGGCGCCGGCGGCGCCGGAAGGCCGAACCCTTTTTGTTTCAACTTCCTCTTTTTCTCCTTCTCGAGGAGGTAGCATAGGCTTCTGGACGACGGTGTCTTCAACTTCTAGTTCTTGCTCTTCATCGTCGTCATCCATCGCCACTGGCTCTTCTTCTTTGTTTTCTTCTTCTTCTTCTTCTTCTTCTTCTTCTTCTTCTTCCTCCTCTTCTTCCTCACCGTCGTCCCCCCAAGTCGGTTTCGATCCTTCTAATGCGTGCTCGGTGCTATTTTTATCAGTCAACGACCACTTTACTTTTTCTTCTCTCGTCGCATTTTTCAGCGAATTACTCGCGCGCTCCAATAAAGGCGGCGCGCTCGGATGCAACAAACTCTCCAAAGCAACGCGCGCGTGTACGGAGGCTACGTCGCATGTATTTGCGAACGAGGCAAACGTCAACGCGCTGTTCCTCGGTCGATGCGATGTCGGCGCAAGCGTTGAGGCCAACAACGCCTCCGTTTTTGCAGCCTTTAAATCTTCCAACATTCTCTTGCACGTTTCGCCGCGATACAAATTGAAAGGTTCGATAACGCTTGATTCGTACGCAGCGGCAACGACGTCGTCGATGGCACGTCTCGCGCTTCCAGAAATCGAAGCGCCTCCGACGCGCAAAAACGCTGCTAAACATTTTAGCGCCGCGGTTGAAGTCAAAACGCGATTTGATGCGGTCATACCGCCGGCTAAGAGAATGTCGTTATCTACTCTTGCGGCAATTTCGCGAATTATCTCGGGATCTTGTTCGGTTTCAACGCCGTGCGCGCCGTGTTTCTTCCTCTTTCTTTGTTGTTGCGATTGGTGCTCTCTCGCGGACGATGCTCGGATGAACGACACGTTCGTGAACGTCGCCGCCGCATCCTCAATGGCATGTAACGCTATTGAATCACATATGAAGCTTTTCACCGCACCTGCGCCTAAAGTGTTCGCTAGATTTATGGATACGTCGTACGCCGCGCATCGAACGGATGCGTTCGTGACTTCCCCGGTGCGATCGTTTGCCGCGGTGTTTCGCAAGCAATCGTCCAACATCGTACACGCGAAACCACACGTCGGCGCAAACGTTATTTTCGTAGCTGAAATCGTCGCATTTAACAACATCAAAGCCTTTTCGTGCGTGCATGGAAGTTTTGCACTCAAACGTGGCGACGGTACACCTGGAGGAAGCCCCGGCGATTGAGAAATTGGCGTTCCGTTGCACTTCAAAACTCGTTTCGCGAGCTCGCAGATTGATTGAATAGGCACGCTCACGAATACTGGAAACTCTTTCAAATTCAACATTTCCTCACACACGAGTAGTACGTTGTCCAAGTTATCGTGCGCGCCTTCCCTCGACGCGTCTTGTATGTTCTCGTTCGCGAGAAATTTGGCGGGAAGATCGTATCCAACCGGCGTGAGCATTTTTAATCCTTTTTCAGCCACTTCCAACTTTTCAAAACCATCGAACGCCATTTTCGCGAAATGGTGCGCTTCGACTAAAGCAGCGCGCATGGTCGATTGCCAAATTCGGGCCAACTCTTTGGTGCCACCCGATGCTCTCAACACGGACGCGAAGCATCTCGCAGCGACCGCGGGAAACGTGTGGCTTCTTTTATAACTCCCGCCTCCCACGTACATTTTAATTGTACTTTGCAAACTCAATACGTGTTGCTTCGCTGATCCAGGATGCGCCGCACAAATCGCATCGATACACTTTAACGCGGCCATTTCCAAAGTTTCGTAAGTTGTTTTCATTTGGTTGACTTTTAATAATCCGAGAAGAGTTCGCAAAATCTTTCCGAAACATTGCGATGCTTCGTGTTTCACCCCGGGCATGTATTCAGATAAAGCCCCGGACCGTTTCGCTATGCTTTCTACGCACTTCACTATGGCTAATGTCAACTGCACTATCCCTGTCAACTGCACTTTCGCCTCGTCTTCGACTATGCATTTCACCAACGCCTTGAGCGAACCGTCTAGATCCTGCAACGCGTTCGTGAAAAACTTCGCGAACCGCTCCGTCGACGCGTTCTCCGCCACAAACTGAATCACCGCCACGCCTCGAACCGCTTCGTAAACTTCTCGAAATCCACACCTCTCCTCAGTCCAGCTCGTGTTACCGAACGCCAAAATGCGCTCCATCTCCGTCAAAAAAATCCCGCCCTCCATCTCGCTCGCCAACGACAACAGATTCGATCGAGCCATCACGTGTAACGCGTTTCTCGTCCTCGCAACTAATTCTTCTTCTTCTCCAAATCCATTCTCACCACCATCGCTCTTCTTCTTCGTCGTCATCATTTCCACGCAGTATTTCAGCATCGAACTTCTCGTCGCTTCAGAATTGTTGTTGTTTTCATCACCGCCGCGCTTCTTACTCCTGCTCGTCCCATTCGTGGTGGTGGCGGCTCCTCCTCGGTTCCTCGTTTTGTTGGTGTTGTTTCCCATTTGAATGATGCGAGAAGAAGACGCTCAAAGCAGAGACAACGACGACGTAAACGACAAGGACTCACACGACGACCGCGTCAAGGTGGTATTCTTTCTTTCGCGTGTTCGCCGCTCTCGCGTGTATTACGAGTAGTATTTGTGGCGAAATTCTTCAAAAACTTTCCCTTTTGAGGAAATTTCCAACCTCTGACCATTTCAAACCTTTAAGAAGAAGAAGAAGAAGAAGAAGACGGACGCGCGCGCAGTTGAGTCGGTGGTACGTCTCGTTTCTCCGTAGTACTCTCCGTACGAGATCACCCTTCCAGACTGGGAGTGGGAGTTTTTGGGGCGAGTGTTATACGCTTTGCGTAAACGTAATAAAAACATATCTCATTTGAAAAGAGTAGCCGGGGAAAAGCAAAAGCAATCCGATGGGGGAAGGCGGAGTGAAACTCCCACCTCGCTCGACGCGAGGTCGCCGGATGACGCGCATGCTCGAAGACGAAGACTCCGCGGACGAAGAGTTCTGGAACCAAGACGCGTTCAAAGAAGAACACGAAGACAGCGAGTACGAAAGCGAGGAAGAAGTCGCGGACGTTTTTGATAAAGATTTCGACGAGGAGGAAACGAGCGAAGACGAGGAGGAAGTGGAAGTGCGAACGGAACGACGGAGGAAGACGATGAAAGCGCCGGAAAGAAACGAGGCGACGAAGAAGAAGAAACAAGGTGCGAGTGATACTGCTGCTACCGCTGCTGCTGGTGGTGGTAGTGGTGCGTATCAAGAACAAGAACAACAACGACAAGAACAACAGACGGCGACGACGGAGCCGGCGGTGGTCATACCGCAGGAACTTCGAGTCTCGTCGCGCGCGTCCGCGAAGGAGATTCGCGAAAGGTCCGAGGCGTTGCAAAGAGAGAGAAAGTCGAGACCGCAAATCGTGCGACCGAAGGTGGAGTACGTCGTTCCGACCATGGAGGAGATGATCAAAGAGGCGAAGATTACGGAGAAGAAGAATTTAATCGAGTTGGAGCACTTGTTGCACTTGGAGGAAGAGCAGAAGAAGAAGAATCAGATGATGGATAGGAAAAAGCGGTACGACGGACCGGCGATTCGGCAGAGAAGTTTGAAAGGCGATAAACCCGGGAAGATTGTGTACGAGTTAATCCGAGGCGCGGTGAGTGAGAGAGACGCGCCGGAGTTTTATTTGAGAAGCGAAGATCAAGCGCCGTCGACTTCGGCGAAAGAGGAGAAAATTTGCGCGATTACCGGGTTACCGGCAAAGTATCGCGATCCGAAATCAGGGTTGTATTACGCCACGATTGATGCGTTTAAGCAGTTGCGGTTGCAACAGGAGAAGAAAGAGGCGGAAGAGAAGGAGAACGCGACGATAGATGTAGAGGTAAAAGTAGAAGACGGACAAGAACAAGAACGGGAACAACCACCAACGCGCAGGTCGATTTGGGATCCACCCATTCCAGGGGCGTTGACGCATCGCGAAATCGCGCAAATAGCCAAGAAGAAAGCCGAAAAGGAAGAGCAAGCCGCGATGCAAGCGTTTTTGAAGCAGCAAGAGGAGGCTAAAGCCGCCGCGGCGGCGTTGCGCAGAGAAAAACAAGGCAAACCGGCGAAGGTCGCGCCGCAGGCGAAGCGCACAAAGGCGCAAATCAAGAAAGCGAAGGAGGCGATGAAACGAGAAGAGGAAGAGAACAAAGATTTGCGAGGTCCTGGTCGATGGTTGTCTTTGAAGACTATATTGGCGAGGCCAGAGTTGGACGTCCCAGCAACTGGTCCTCGATACCCTCGACCAGTGCTCGAAGGCTTCTCGAAACCGGGCATCCCGCAGTACGTCGTCCCGACGCCGAAATCGATCGACGAACGACCACTCGACGAAAAAGACATTAAAATCGAACAACCAAACTTCGACAACGGCAATCGTGGTGCTACCATTGCAGTTGTTGGTGGTGAAGATACCGTGGAGATTGAAGGTATTCATTCCCGGGATATGGATCACATCGACGCCTGCGATATCATGGCCATCGAAGACAACGAAGAGGAAGACGACGCGATGACAAACTCGGATGATTTCACCGTCGAAGATGCCTCGGACGACGAAGAAGACGACGAAGGTACGATCGAAGAAGACGAACGCGCGGCTTTAGAGGAGGACGACGAGCGTTTGAATATAACTGCCGAGGAGGAAAAGAACGCGCTCGAGGACGAGGCGAACATCCCAATCGAAGAACTCATGCGCCGATACCAATCGAACAATCGACAGTTTGGGCAAAAAGAACCGTCTCCATCGCCGGAAAACTCCTCTGACTTTGATCGAGACGAAGACGAAGATGATTCTGAAGATAACGAATCGACGTTAGAGGAGGACGAAAAAGCGCTTCAAGAAGACGAAGACATGTTAGATGCGGACGAGGAAAAGAAACGTTTGGAAGACGAAGCGAACATGCCCATCGAAGAGTTGATGGCGAGGTACCAGCAACAGCAAAATAAAGGCTAGCGACGACGTCAAAAAGCGAATGTGATAGCACAGATGTATAGCGAATGTAGAATAATAGAAAATTGGTAGTTTTTTGTCATTTGACCGCCTCTCAAAAAGGACGACCAAACGACACTTTTCCTTCATTCTTTACCTCTCATTCATCATCATGCAGCGCGGGAGAAGAAGCCCCGCAACAATATTGCGCCAACTCCTCCTCGTCTCTCGAACGCCCCTCTTCAGTAACAACAAAAACTGCGCGCCGAAAAAACTATACGCGGCAAACCCTCTGCCGTTGTTCGAGGACGAAAACGACGGGAAGACTAAAACCGAATGGAAAAAGCGCAGACAAACGACGGCGGATGAGTTAAAACCACCAACGACGAATACGAATACGAATCAACAGTTTTCCATGCTCACGGACACGTTTAACCGCCACCACGACTATTTGCGGATATCTCTGACGGAAAGGTGCAACTTGCGATGTCTGTATTGCATGCCAGAGGATGGGATCGATTTAGCGCCGAAAGATGATTTATTAACGACCGAGGAGATTGAACGTTTGGTGAAGTTATTCGCGAAAGAAGGCGGGGTGAGGAAAGTTCGTCTGACGGGTGGAGAACCGACGGTGAGGAAAGATTTAACAGACATAGTGGAACGAATATCGAGGATAGATGGGATAGAACACGTGGCGATGACGACGAATGGCGTCGCGTTGAAGAGTAAACTTGACGCGTTGAAACGGAACGGTTTGAAGTCGATCAACGTGAGTTTAGATTCGTTGGTAAAGGCAAAATTTGAGTTCATGACGAGGCGAGACGGGTTAGAGAAAGTGTTGAAATCAATCGACGAGGCTATTCGGATCGGGATAGAGACGGTTAAAGTAAACGTCGTCGTCGTGAGAGGGCAGAACGACGACGAGTTGTTAGATTTTGTGCAATTCGCGAAAGAGAAACCAGTCAACGTGAGGTTTATTGAGTACATGCCGTTCAACGGGAACAAATGGGAGACGCGAAAAATGGTATCCTACGCGGAAATGTTTGATACCATTCAAAAAAAGTACCCATCGATCGCGCGAATCCCGGATGAAACCAAATCTGAGGTTGGGAAGAACTTCCAAATCGATGATTTTCAAGGCACGGTGTCCTTCGTGACGAGCATGACGAACCATTTTTGCGGCGGGTGTAATCGATTGCGTATATTAGCGGATGGAAATTTGAAAGTGTGTTTGTTTGGTAACGCCGAAGTATCTTTGCGAGACGCCATGCGCGTAGATAACGCGTCCGACGATGATTTGAAGGCCATCGTGGAAGGCGCGGTGAAGAGAAAGAAAGCGAAACATGCCGGCATGGAGAATTTAGCTTTCATGGAAAACCGGTCGATGATACGCATTGGAGGATAATAATACTGATGATAACATTAGAAGAGAGTATTTGTATAGTAGCGCAGTAGCAACCGTTAATGATTTATTTTAGCAGCAGCATCAAAACGGCGAGCTCGCACACATGACAAACTTTGCGTGTTTCTCCTTCCCCGCTCTCGAGTAACATTCAGCCAGTTGAATGACCGTATCTACAATCGCCTTCTCCCCGTTCGCCATCGCGTTCAAGCAATCTTCCGCGTCTTCCTCAGCTTTCACTTTTTCTTTACTCTCGTCCACGAATTGATCTCTACCCGGTCCTTTCCTCGTGTCTAAAATCTTTCTAATCTCAGCCACCGAGCTCGTCTCGCCCCAACCGGCTCTTTCAATCATCCGATCGAGCGATTCTCGGGTTTCAAACGTCGACCAAGGACACTGCACGCCCGATCGCGCGAAATCTCTCGCCTCTTCCATTCGATTCAACGACGCGTACACGTCTGAAATAAACGCGTACACTTCGCCCCAATTTTGAAACTGATTCTTAAACACGTCGCACGCGACCAACGCGGACTCTTCGTCTTTCCTCTCCAAATGCCGCTCGACTAAACCTCTCAAAGAGCTCGGAAACCTCCCAACTTTCATCGTCAAATATTGGTCCAAGGTCAACTTTCCCTTCTTTTCTGAATAGTCGTTTAACTCGTACGCGTTCTTCCCGACTTCCCCGCTGGCGTCAAACAGCGCTCTCTCCGCGCCGTCCGTCGCCGCTTCCTCGACAACAATCTCGCGGTGGATAAACTCCTTTGGATTTCTCGCTAAAAGCGTCAAAAACTTCCCGCACGAGGACACGCGAACGATGGATAACGAATCCACGTCGTCGTGTGGAATGTAAATCCCAATCGTCGTCGATGTCGCCAACTCTTTCGCGACCGGAACCACCAGCGGGTGCACGTTTCTCCTCTGGTTCGGTTCCACGATTTCCAAACCTTCTTTCGCTTGTAACACTCGCAGCAAAGATTGGATGTTCGTTTCCGTGTTTTTCGTTCGCGCGATGGAGGCGGCGTTCTCGATGTATTCCGAATGCGTCGTGGACGACGACGCGGATGCGCGAATTTGGTTTCTTCTTCTTCTCCTACTTAAACTACTTCTTCTCTCGTCGAGGACGATGTCCTCGTCTCCATATCTTCTTTTCTGCCGACGCATCATCGGCTCGCTTTTAAGACAATAATAATAACGACGACGATGATTTCTTCCTTTTGCAACGACACCAATTTCGAAAGACGACGTAAACGACGACGCCAGATGATTTGACGTCATCGTTCTCTCTCTGTCTCGCGCGCAAAGTCTCTCTCTCTCTCTCTCTCTCTCTCTGTCCCTCTCTTATTTGAGGACTTTTGTGGTAAAATTCCTCTCCGGATGAGAGAAAGATGAACCCTAAACCCTAGAGAGATCTCGCTCTTTTTCTTCGACAGAAAAGAAAAACCTCCAGAGGTTTTCGGGTGTTCTTCCTTTCTCTGGGAGTAGAGTAGTATTCTGCACAGAAGGAACTCTCTCTCTCTCTCTCTCTCTCTCTCTCTCTCTCTCACACACACACGCAATACTCGCGCAACGAGAGTCTTTTGTCGCAGTTTTTTTTCATCGTTTGCAACGGCGGCAGAGCGTTAAAAGAAGCGTCCTAAATCTCACTCTCATCGAGAGCATCGAGAGTTTCCAATCGTCGCTTTTTTATTTACACGTCAGCATTCCAAAAAGAACGCTCGATCGAGATGAACGGGTACGCGAGATGCACGGTCCCGCCGATCTTAGTCAACGCGCGACCGAAAAATAACAACAACAACAACAACAACAATGTTATTGGTAACAGCAGCACTTCTCCGACGGCAGCGCCGACGCCGAAGCGAACGAGCGAGGACCGAGACGATGCCAAATTTGGGGGCGTGGTGAGTCAGCAACCACACGCCTCTGTGCACCACGAAAGAGGACAAAGAAGGAAAAAATCGGTTCGGTTTACGGAAACGCCGGATGAAGTCGTCGGGACGGCGGAGGATATCGATCGATCGTCGATTTCAGCGCCGAAGAGGTGCGACGTGTGCAACGTACATCTGGTTGGGTTCGTGTGGGAGTGCGGCGCGTGCTGCGAACAAGAGAAGTCGACGAAAAATGATGGAAGCGGCGAAGATGCGATGTCATCACGCGGAGAACAACATCAAGTACAACATTCACCTTCTTGTCAAGCGTGCGAGGAGTTAGTCGGGGTTGGAAGAATGGCCGTTCGCGAGGAAGAGAGAGTGAAGAATACGATGTTGGAGATTGGGCCGCAGTCGCCGCACCAGAGTCAAGGGACGGTGTTTAATAGTGGGAATACGGCTTCGAGTGGTGGCGATCATGGATTTTCGCCTAGGTCCAGGAACAACAAGAACAATAACAACATAGAAGAAGGAGAAGGTGCTTCAAAAAAAGGGTTCCGACTGTGCGTGAGTTGTTATCAGATGCACGCGAGGTTATCGATGAGTCGAACGAGGTTTTTGGAAGAAAGGAAACGGAAGGAGGAGGAGAATCTCAGAAAGCAGACGATTTCGTCGTCGTCAGATGATACGATTACTATCACACCTACGACGACAACTACAACTCTTCCCGTGCCAGTTTTGAACAACACGACGGCATCCGTGCCGACGGCAGAGGCGACGCCGGAAGAAAAAGAAACCGTCTTCTCCGCCGGTCAAAACAACTCTTTATGGTTACAACTCGCCGAACAATTACAAATTCACGAGCACGATCCTCAAAACTTCATTCGAACTGGATTAGACGACCAATTGGCGCTGGAAGAAATCATACGCGATCGAGCGACGCTCATGGTCAACGGTGAAGACCGACTGGGAAGAATTTTGAAAGAAGCGACGCGAAGGATGGACGCGGCGAAGCAAAACGACGCGGAAAGTCCCGAAAACGAAAACTCCAACGGTATGCATCAGAACGAAGAGGAACTCGCGCCGGCTTTTTGATATCACAAACAACGAGACCGTGATGACAACTGGTAGAAAATAAACATACTGTACTTGTATTAATGAATTTATGTGTATCAAACTCAACGTTAAACAATTTCTTTTGGATAGATACTTTCATCACTTCTTATTCATGTTCTTTTCTTGCTGCATGAACGCTCTTCTGCCTTCGGAAACCGCCTCCTCGAATCCATTCTTCAGATCTGCGTTATTCTCGTCCAAGCGCAAACCTTCAAAAAACGCCACCGCGGCGCCCTCGAAATCGTTCATCGCCCTCGCCGCTTTGCCTTCACGAAACCAGGCTTTCAGGTAGGTTGGGTCGAGTGATCTCGCAGTGACAGCGTCTTTTCTCGCTTCCAAATAATCGTTCAGTTTTTCTTTACACGCGGACCTGTTCGCCCACACTTTCGCGTTCCACTCGTCGGTTTCCAAACTTTTCGTGTACGCGTCCAAGGCGTCTTGGTATTTACCGCCGACGAACGCTTCGTCGCCGAGGCGTTTATGTTGCTCTGCTTCTTTCATTTCCTCCTCGGATAACTTCTTTTGTGGACCAAGTGTGTGCCTAGTTACGCTAGTTTGTGGTAAATCGTGCAAATTTTGCTCGGGATTGCCTTCCGCTTGGCCGCTGTGTTGTCTGCGAATCTCCATGATCAACTCCTCCACGCGTCGCATCACCGCTTGCGCGTTCCACTCGTCTTCTTCTTTCAAATTTTCATCTTTTTCCGTGTGCGAAAGCAAATACTCAACCACATCCTCTCTTCTACACGCGGCAGCTGCGTGTATCGCTTTCATTCCGTCTTTATCTCGCGCGTTCGCATCGGCTCCATTATTGAGTAAAACGTCAAGCGCTTTCTTTCTCGTTTCCGAGTCTTCCGGATCCGTCCCGGCCCATTTCGGGTGACTGGCGAGCACGTGCAAAGCAGACATCCCACCTTCCGCTCTCTGATTTGCATCTATTTTACAATCTTCTAAAACAAACCGTAAGGTTTCCACGCAGCCACTCGCGGTTGCTAACACCACAGCGCCGACTCCCGACTGCAACGTCTCCTCGCGTATCGTCTCCCGCTTCCCTTCGATGTCGAGTTCCCGAGAAAGCAACTTTGCCACTTCGTGAGACCCGCACCCGACCGCGAACAAAAACGGCGACCCGGTATTCCCTCCACTCGCTTTCTTCTCCAACATTCGTTTCACCTCTTGCACTCTCTCCGGCCCACCACCACATTTCGTCATCAACACGTCCGCCGTCTCTCTCGCCTGCTCTCGCCCGCCGTCCCACTCGGCTAAAAAGTGCCACGCGTTCCTCTCGTCCTTCGATGTCACCAGCGCGTCAGCTTTCCCATCCACTAACAAATACTCCAGAACTAAAGCATTCGCTCTCGACATCGCGATGAGTAAAGCTGTCGCGCCGTCGGCGTCTCTCATCTCCACGTCGCACTTTACATTTCCCACCAAGTGTTTGCAAATATCCACCGCCGCCACGTCTCGCCTCTGCGCTATTAAGTGTAAACACCCTCTTCCTTTCACGTCTCGTGCGCTCAATACCTCCGTTTGGTCGCGGAATGCGAGGCAGGATTTTATGACCTCTTCTAAGGTTCCTTTTTGTATAGATTTTATTAAGGTTTCTATGCGCGAGATGGCTTCCACGGCGCGTTGCGAGGATGCGTTTTCCCTCTTGTCTTTCGCCGCAACCGTCATGTCTTCGTTGTGTGATGTGATGTGATGCGTCTTGTTTCTTTCGTTTACGCAAAAGTAAGAGGTGAAAAAGAAGAGAGTGCACGCAAACGTAGTATAAAGCGCCTCTCTCGATGATCGTGCGCGTGCTCTGATACCGCTCGAGAACAACAACAGCGGGGCTTCGTGTGATGAGCAAAAGGTTCAGTCTTTGGAGGAACTTTTGGAGGATTTTTGAACCAAATTCGTCATTAAAAAACAACCTTTTGGACTACGTTATACGCGCATCAAAAGACGTCGTCTCGAGCGTTTCGTTGGTGTTGTTGGTGTTCTTGCGCGGGGCTCTTTTTTGCGCCCAAGAAGAGACGCGTTTTGTGCGCGTAGCAGAGACGCGAAAGACGAACGCAAACAACAGGGATTTGAATTCGATTTCCTCTCGCTTTCCCGTGGAAACGAATCCTCTTTCTCTCTCTCTTTTCTCGACGTATTGTTATATAATACGAATACTACGAATGGCGTCGTCATCTGAAGTGGACGCGTGGATTGCCACTTTGCGTAAGTGCGAGATAATCGACGAGAACTCGGTGAAAAAGCTCTGTCAAATGGCGGTGGAGATCTTGGTGGAAGAATCAAACGTGCAAAATATTTCGAGTCCGGTGACGATATGCGGGGACATTCACGGCCAGTTTTACGATTTGAAGGAGTTATTCTCCGTCGGCGGGGAGTGTCCAGATACGAATTACTTATTCATGGGAGATTTCGTGGACAGAGGGTTTTATAGCGTGGAGACGTTTTTGCTTTTGTTGGCGCTGAAGGTGAGGTATCCGGACCGAATGTTTTTGATCCGCGGGAATCACGAGTGTCGGCAGATCACGCAAGTGTACGGTTTTTACGACGAGTGCCTGAGAAAATACGGGAGCGTGAACGTGTGGAGATATTGCACGGACGTGTTCGATTACTTGTCTTTATCGGCGATGATTGACGGGAGAGCGCTGTGCGTACACGGAGGATTGTCGCCGAATATAACAACCATCGACGAGATTAGAGCGATTGATAGAAAAAGAGAGGTTCCGCACGAAGGGCCGATGTGCGATTTGTTGTGGTCAGATCCAGAGGACATCAAAGGTTGGGGTTTGTCTCCTCGAGGCGCGGGTTATTTATTCGGCGACGATGCGTGTAAAAGCTTCAACGAGAAGAACGCGTTGAAACTGATTTGTCGAGCGCATCAGTTAGTCATGGAAGGGTACAAGTGGATGTTTGACAAAGAATTAGTGACGGTTTGGTCTGCGCCGAATTACTGCTATCGATGTGGGAACGTGGCGAGCTTACTCGAATTGGACGAACATTTCACGCCGCGGTTCAAAGTGTTTGAAGCGGCGCCCGATTCCAATCGCGCGGCGCCGGGTAAACGCACGGTACCGGATTACTTTTTGTAGCGGAAAGAGCGAGAGTTGGATATAGATATAGATGCATAGAAGAAATAATAGCGAACACAGTAGCATCACACAGTGATAGATTTTTAGTTACTCTATTATAAAACTAAAGTTAGAAGATGGAGAATCTATATCACACGCATATACGGCGCGCGCTTCACAAACCAACAACGTCTCTCTCATCGCACGCGACAAATACTAATCCCATCACCAATGGGTACTAAGCTATGACTCACTCGCGAGTCGTTCACGACGAACTCGTTAAACTCTTTAATCGCGATCGTTTTCTTATCTTTGTCGAAATCCGGATTCACCGGTCGTCCGTACCACAACACGTTATCGATGATAATCAAACCGCCTTTCTTCATCATCGGCAACAACTGTTCGTAATACCCCATGTACGCCCTCTTGTCCGCATCCACAAACGCTAAATCGAAATAATTTTCCCCAAACTCCTCTTTGATGTGTTCTACGCTCACTTTCGCATCCCCGACGTGCTCGCGAACCATGTGTTCAACCTTCGCCGCTTTCCAAAACTTTCTCGCCACCGCCATGGCGTCGTCGTCGATATCGCACGCGTGGAAACGAACGTCGCCGTCGTACGACCGCTCGGTCATCGGTAAGAGCATCGCTAACGAGCTGTACCCGGTAAACACGCCAATCTCGATGATTTTCTCCGCGTTTATCATCTCCACTACGAGTCGTAAAAAATTCCCTTGTTCCGGAGGTATTTGCATCCGAGCGCCGACGGGACTAAACGCTTTCGTTTCCTCTCGCAACTGTTTCAACAGTTTCGGTTCCCGTGTGTTCTTCAACAGATACTCGTACAAGGCGTCGTCGAATCGCAATAAGGGTGAATTTATCGTCCCTCCACTCGCAGAATTGCTGTTTGTGCTGCTGCTTTTATCATCATCGCTCCATGATTCACCCCCGCTACTGCTCGCCCCTCCTCGTTGCAGTCGTCGTCTCGTGAACTTTTCGTGATTCTGCCGCCGATTATAACGCCGCTGGTCGTCCCCGTGATTAGAAAAGAAAGAAAATCTTCCAGTCGTCGGTGTCGTCGTCGTCGTCCTCGAAGTCAGCGCTCTCATCAGTATCGCTTTCCGCTTCATCGCCGCGCACATCGTCGTCCTCGTCGCAACCTTCATCTCTTCCCCCCTCTTTTTGCTCCCTCGAATTTGTTTTTTTTTATGAGGGAGCGAATTTGGAGCTCGAAACGCTTGTTTTGTAAAATGGACGAAAAACATCATCACAAAAATTATTTAATCTCTCATCTCTTCTCTCGCGGGTCGGCGGTGTGTTTATTGCAACGACGACGATTTGCGACGAAAGAGACGAAAGAGACGAAAGAGTAGACGATCTTGAAAGAGAGAGAGAGAGAGAGAGTTCTGTCTCGTTCGGGGTGCGAGAGTGAGAGGGCATTTTCCTTCTTCTTAGAGAGTTTGGGGGTGCTTTCGTGTGCGTTTTTTTTATTCCCAACGGATTTGAGATCTGGATTTGATTGAGAAGAAGAAGAAGAAGAAGAATGAACGACGCGATGACGATGATGCGCGAGGCGAATGGCAACAACACCCGCGGAAACGCGGCCAAAACGACGAAAGGAGGAAAGAAAACGGGTAAAACGTCGAAGAAGAAACAACCCCACCAACCGTTTAAAGAGAACGAAACGCCCGGGCAAAATGGCAAGTTCACCCGAGGGATGGTGCGAAACATTCAAAATATGAGAGACGATCACGATAAAGCGACCATCGAGTGGTTTGAAACCATGGAGGAATTTGCAAACGAGGAGGTGGAGAAGGAGTGGTCAAAAGAAGTTTTTATCGATCACTCGGACGCGTTTAAAGATTTACCGGATAGAGAAAAGATTCGAATACAAAGGATAAAGAAACGGAGCGATCCGAACGTCGCGCCGGACGAGCCCGTGCCGTTGAGATTGAGACCGTGGGATGCGCATCCGAAGGATGCAGAGAAAGTGACGGTGCAATATACGTATAGGAACGCGCTCGGTACGGTTGGAGAGTGTAAGAATGAAATAGCGAAACAGTTGGACGTTCCAATAGGGTCGGTTGAGTTGATTAACGCCGGTCGTAGGCTCGGAAGGGACGACGCGACGTTCCACGATTTACACATTTTAGCCGGGTACGTGGTGTATTTTCGAGTAAACAGCAGAAAAGAAGAATCAGAGAGGAAGAAGAAAGAGAAGATGGACGATCCAGAGGCACCAACGTCGGAAGGCGTGGCGTGTTGGCAACACTATAAAATTATCGAGAAGGACTAACGTTGTCGTTGCTACCGCGTCGAAACTATCAACTATAAAAATATCTCGCGCTAGTATTATTCCGCTTTCGTCGACGCCTTCCCATTTTTCTTTTTAGATAGCGCAAACGTAAGCGTCTCGTACGTGACATACACTTGCCCAACGGCATACATCAGCGTAACGGCAAAGAAATAATTTGGATTCCCCGTTCTCGTTATCAACCAGGCGCGCAAAGTGACAAAACTTAAACCGAAAATGGCGAGCGCGATCATCGTCCCGTCCGCGACAATTTTAATCGCCTCGGAACGTTCGAGCACGCGAACTGAAGTGCCGTGTGCTAATATCAGCACCGTCGTAAACGCGAACTCACCTAAAGTCGGGTGCGATGCCAACGCCGTCGCGCACAGCAACCCCGCGCACGCGCTGAATAAAGGACTTTGACTGCGCGCAAACCTCGCCGTAATCGTCAAGGCGCACACAATCCCACACCCTTGGAATGCGAAGCAATACCACGGCAAAAACCGTTCCCACATCAACGAATACACGTACCAGTGCAGACCGACGTTTGGCTGTAACTCTTCTGCTCTGTACCGATCAAAAACAGACACGCGCAACCACTCTTTCAACTCATCGTTCGGCACCAGGTATTTATCCGCGACGTTCACAAACGTTCCCAACGCGCACGCGTACTGCGACAGAAAGTGTACCGCGAGTTTCTTCCCACTCGTTCCAAACTCATTTTCACGAACGGACCAAAAATGGAGCAACACTCCAGGTAAAAGAGTCACGGCTGATGGTAAATGCACCAACGACAACATCGCCAACGCGCCGCCGGTGACCGTCGGCGAGCGCTTGTTCGTCTTTACATCGACGGCGGCGTACACGACCAGACTCGCGAGTAAAAATTGCACCACTTTCGTCGTTCGCGACAAACAAGAGAGGATAATGATTGGATGTAACATGTACACTCCAACGATAGATGTTGGTTCACCTTTATTTTCATCATCATCTTCGACTGTTTTCTCGTTCTTTCTCTTCGCGCAACCGCGCTCGTATATCTGACTCAAAACAATCGCCGTGAGGACATCAACACACACGAACGGAACCACAGACCAGAGTACACCGTCATCACTCTTCGATCCAGCGCCGCAAAATGGCGCGAATATTGCACCCACGAACGGCGACACTCTCGACGACGACGTGATGCGTTTTTCGTGAGTGTTTTGTAAATGCGCGAATTCTTTCGCGTGATTGAACGCGTCGAACGCGGTCGAGAATTCGAACCGACTGTTGGAAAGATTCGCGAGGAGGATATTTGGGAACGCAAAGGCGAGAAAGAATCGGAGGAAAACGCCGACGGCGAGGAAACGCAGGTCGTTTTTTGTTCTCATCTCATCTCTTCACGAGCAGACGACGGGCGCATTTTTGTGCAGAAAAGTCGTTACAAAGTTTCGCTTTTGTCTGATGGAACAACACACATGAACACACAAGGGAAGAAGAACCTTTCCGGCGCGCAGAAGAGGAAGAAGAAAAAGGAGAAGGAAGAGCTCGCCGCGGAAATGGAGCGTTTGAAGCTTGGACCGACGGAGTTATGGACCGGGTTGGTGTTGCATCACAAGGATGTGTTTGTCTCGCACGTGCTTCCGAAATTGAACGAGACGGATCGGTGTTTCTTTTCACTGGTGAATACAGAGAGTCGGGGTGTGCTTGAGTATGCCGGGGTAGACGTATCGGAATTAGGTTTGTCTATTCACGAATGTTCATCCATTTCGACGTTGGGATGGGCGTGGAATCACGTTCCCTGGGGAAAGAAAGATACCAAAGGAAACGTGATGGATCAAGCCTTGTTTTGTTGGCAAGTAACTACAACGAACAAACTCGAGTTGCTCAAGTGGGCGAGAGAAGTGAAACAGTGCGAGTGGGATGAAAAGACGATTAATAGGGCCGCATTTCAAGGTAATCTCGAGATGTTGAAGTACTGCTTCTCTCACGATTGCCCGTGTGATGAAAAAGAGGCGTGTGAACAAGCTGCTATTGGAGGACACCTCGACTGTGTTCGATTTCTTTTCACCAAAGTGCAACCTTCGGCAAAATATGGGGCAATTCCAGCAACATGCGTTGGTCACGTGGAGATCTTGAAATATTTCGTTGACGAAAGAAAGATATCTGAGGAAGTAAAGAGTCAGTGCGTGCACAACGCTGCAAGGTATGGCCAACTCGATTGCCTCAAATACTTAGTCGAAGAGGCGAAAACGCCTCTTGACACCTGGGAATATATCGCTTGCGCTCGTTACTTCGAGCATACCGACTTCGTAAACTATTTGCTCGAAAAAGGGTGCCCAGAACCATCGGACGAACAATACGCTGATTTTGTCGAGGAAAGGAAAGCAGAGGCCGAGGAGGAGCACAGCGACTAACGACCGAGAAAAGACAAGATACAAATAGATAACAAGAGAGACTCGCACAACGCTTTTCCAGTTTTCAAATCAAACTCACTTCCTTTTTCTTTCGCAAAAGTCATCAGATGCCAACAAAGTCATTAAAATTTTCCGCGCCGCCCGTTTTAACCGGTGATACTTCTCTCGTCGTCGTCGTCGTCGTTTTTTCTTTCGCAAAAGCAGCGCACGATGACATTCCTCGTTTCTCTAAATGCGTGACGATATCGAACGACTCGCTGTGCGTCCTCTTCTCCACCATTTCCCGTTTCATTCGCATCCTCTCTTCTTCTTTCAAATCCTCCTTGCGGACGCGCGCTTCGTTGAGCTTCATGTTCACCGGATCCCATCCGCAGCCGGACTTGTTCGGACGGTTGCCAACGTACGTTCGCTTAAATTGTAAACGGTTTTCTTCCGTTTCCTGCGCGAGTCTTTCTTTCTCTTTATTTAATTTCTCTCGTTCTAAGTTTCGTTGACGTCGCGAGTGATCTCGTTGGTCGCGTTTGGCGCGAAGCGTTTCGCGCTCGCGCTTTTGTTCCTCCGCTAAATCGATTTTACGGAACCGTTCGATTTCGCTCATGTACTGCGGAAGTCTATCGAGTCGCTTTATCGTCGAAGAAGAAGAAGAGGAGGACGAAGACACTTTCTCTTCCTCCTCGAAGAACGGTTCGTCTCTCGGCAGTCTCGCCCCTGGAAATATCCCGTGGTTCTTCCTCGGCGGTTCCAACACTTTCCTCCTCTCCACGTTTTGATACCCGCTCTCGGCTAACGAACGACCGGCGATGCCGTCCTGCCAATCGCGCTTTTGACTTCTCGCTTTCTCCTCGTCCGGGACGAATAACCTACTTTGTTGTTGTTGCGTCTTTTCCTCCTCTTTGTCTTCTTCTCGTTCTTTGTCTTCTTCCTCTTTGTCTTCTTCTTCGTTTGGAACGACTTTGCGTCCGTCCTCGTCGTCTATTTTTGGAACACTTTTTTGAGAATCAAAGCGCTCGCTTTTAAAGCGAGACGACGACGACGATCGAAAACCACCACCTCCCCAAAGGCCGCGGTTGCTGTTCCTTTCCCGCTGTTCTCGTTCGTGTTCGTGTTCTCGTTCCATCGTCGTCATCATCATCGCGCACTACTATATATATGTGTGTATTTTTTTATG
>Ga0209305_1000100_pt1 | contig 60702 bp, 47 predicted proteins | sample COGITO_mtgs_1103_FD_184792 | JGI IMG/M metagenome (GOLD analysis project Ga0209305, IMG submission 184792) | Pelagic marine microbial communities from North Sea - COGITO_mtgs_110321 (SPAdes) (version 2) | ecosystem: Environmental > Aquatic > Marine > Epipelagic ...
GAGTATAAGACGGATTAACGATATATACTACTCCTTGTGACAGCTGTCTTTTTGACTAGATTGGTTTGTTGAAATGTCGAATTGTGTAAGTGTTGTATGGCGTGTTAGTTTCCAACTTCATGGGTAGATAGGGCCTTGGTACAGGAAATGGATAATTAAAGCGCGAATGTCCCCACCATCTAATAGTGTGTTTCTTTCACTCTTGCAGTAAAGGTAATCTATGCCCCAAAGTTGAAGTCACGTTGAATAGTAAGATCGTTTCCGTATTGTTCATCAGGTGGCGCTCGCAAATGTGGCAACAGTTTTGTTTGTTTAGAAGTTGGGTACTTTTTATCGAAATGCTTCAGTATTTTATGTACGATGGCAGGCTCTATAATGCAGGCAATTATCGCCACATTGTGCTTTTGACATTTCTCACATTGAGCGATATCTATGTTGAATACTCGTTTTAGCCTTTGAGCCCACGTCATCCCTCTGGCATGGTATGGCTTAGCAGTTTGGCTATCTTCTTTATTCGTAAGTTTAGGACTATTTTTACCCCGCTGGGAAGCGGTGACTTGCGCACGAAGATTGCTGTTAGGCGCAAATACGCCAAAAAAACGGGTGAGGTTAAGTCTTGGTGGTGGAATAAGTGCGGCTAGTTTGCCAATAAAATCGATAGGCTCGAAGAAAACATGGGTAGTACCGTCTCGATAAGGTGTCTTCAATTCATAGCGCACTTTTCCATGGTCAGTCATGCTCAAACGTTGCTCGCTAATGGCAGGACGACTTATATATCGGCATAATCTTTCTAATTTCTCTGGCTCATCAGCATTAGCGAAGACCCCTGCGTGTAACGAAAAACCTGAGGTATTGGCTAACTGACCATATTCATCCTCGGTGCTCGCAGGTAAGGTTTGTAGCGTAAATACTTTTTGACCTTGTTGTGGTCCCATAGCAATGCGATAGCTTACGGAGGCCCCTTGCAACTGCAATAGACTATCTTCATCATCAATAGGTAAGTTAAGAAAACTGTTTTCTATGTCGCGCTCCACTAACCCCACTTTCTCCAAATAGTTGGCAATGCGACAGCTAATGGTGTGAACTAGCTCCACCATGTCGCTATGGGATGGCGCTTTGATGCGGGTAAAAGTCGTGCCACCCCATGGATTTTCGCTAATCGCGCCTTCTAAGAACAACATGTGGAAATGGATGTTCAGATTAAGGGCACTGCCGAACCGCTGAATAAGGGTAACTGCCCCAGTTTTCGCTTGTTTGTTGGTAAAACCTGCTTTGTTCACAATATGCGTGGAAATGGCGCGATGAATGATTTGCATCACTTTGCTCAATTCACTTGGGTTTCTTGCTAGCAACAGCCGAAGTGGAATGGGTAAGCTTAAGACCCACTGGCGAATTGGATAACCAAGTAATACATCATCTACAAGAAGCGCGGCACTTTCTGCCATTCTTCTGGCTCCGCAGCTAGGACAGAAACCTCTGCGTTTACAGCTAAAAGCAACTAACTTCTCATACTTGCAGTCGCCACATACCACGCGTAAAAAGCCGTGCTCTAGTCGACCACAACGCAAGAACTCATCGAACTCACGCTCAACATACTTGGGTAAATACTTGCCTTGGTCAGCTAAGTTTACGATAAAATCTGGATAGTAACGTTCAACTAATTGATAAAGTAGCGTTGTTTCTGGTCGATGGCGCTTGTATGTCTCATTTTGTTGTAATGCCAACACATTCCTTCATCCCTGAATTGTGTAACGACAAGTGTGGCAAAAAAAGGCCTAGCTTGCGACTGGCTGAGTGTCCGGTTATGGATGTGAGTTGCCTGTCAGATATTTTAGTTAAACCAACATTCTACTCAAGAAATTGTGCTTTGAGGCAATGGCTGCAAACTGCCCAAAGCAGACGAATTCAGGGCAAAAAATGCTCCTGTCACTAATCGCGTCTGTTCTAAGCTCTAATCGGGAGTTTCAAAATTATTCCGCTTTATTGACGCAGAACAACGTTTACCTTTCGATATTCCTCTATCTTATTACAAGCCGAATCAAAAAATGCGCTAAATATCATGCTCTCACTCTTCACTAAACTGGCTGACTGGTTGGTTTACTCTCTATTTGCTTTAGATCCGGGTACGAAGCTCGCAGATGCGCTCCACTTCTTTATTGAAGACACAACCAAGATATTTTTTCTCATCGTCTTAATGATTTATGTCATTGCGCTCATTCGCGCATCTCTCAATATTGAGAGAGTGCGAGATTATTTAGCTAAAAATAATAAGTTTTTCGGCTATCTCATGGGCTCAACGTTCGGAGCTATAACACCCTTTTGCTCGTGCTCAAGTATTCCGGTTTTTCTAGGCTTTACCTCGGCTGGCATTCCTGTCGGCATAACAATGTCATTTCTGTTAACTTCGCCGCTTATCAATGAAGTTGCGGTATTACTGCTACTGAGTTTGGTAGGCTGGGAAATAACTTTGGTTTATGTAGTAGTGGGTATGTCGATAGGAATAGCCGGCGGTGTTTTCCTTGATCTGATTCATGCTGAAAAACTATTACAACCCTTCGCTCTTAAGGCATATCAAACAGCGGCATTGCCTGATGATGAGCAAAACTCTAAAGTTAAACTTTCCTTCAAGGAGCGACATGATTTTGCCAAAGTAGAATTATTGGACATTTTGAGTCGTATTTGGATTTGGGTTTTTGTTGGTGTCGGATTGGGCGCAGCACTGCATGGTTTTGTTCCTGAATCGTGGTTCGAAGAAAACTTAGGAAGCGGTCAATGGTGGTCTGTGCCTATGGCGGTTTTAGCAGGTATTCCGCTCTATTCAAATGCAACTGGCGTTATCCCCATTATGGAAAGTTTAATTGTAAAGGGCTTACCTCTTGGGACAACACTGGCATTTTGCATGAGTACTGTCGCGGCGAGTTTTCCAGAATTTATTTTGTTGAAGCAGGTCATGACGTGGAAGTTACTTGCTATTATTTTTACACTTTTATTGATGTCATTCACGCTAGTTGGGTGGTTAATTAATATAATCTATGCCTTATAAGGGGAAGTCATGAAAGATATTAAAGTGCTTGGCAGTGGATGTACTAAATGCGTTAAAACCGCTGAGCTTATTCAGAAAATTGCTGATGAGTGTAAGATTCCTGTACATGTTACTAAAGAATCCGCACCCGAAATCATGCTTAAATATGGCGTTATGAGCACCCCTGCAGTCGTTATTAATAATAAGCTAATGCATTCAGGCTCAATTCCGGATAGAAAAAAAATAGAAGCATGGTTAGAGTAAGGAGTAACATGCTATGGCGCTTCAGTTTACTACCGTTCAGAGAGCATCGAAGCGCTCGATCAGACTGAGGTGGTCACAACAATTCCTACCTTTGGTAAATAGTACTTGGCAATTGGGTTCTTAAAATATTTGAACCGAGATAAGGAGAGTTTGATGAAGGGCAAATTAGCTGCAGCAGCTATTTTATTTTCGGTGTTGTGTTTGTCGTGCTCCGCAAATGCGGAACTAGTGTCAGTCACTGCTAATTTTCAAACGATGCCAGAACAACGAAGCTTTGACGGCCGAATACAGGCGGTTAATCAAGCAACCATTTCTGCTGAAACACGCGGACGAATTGAAGAAATCAATGCAGACATTGGTGATACAGTCGTCCCCGGCGCTGTCATTCTGACGATTACTAGCACTGAACAAAGGGCAGGCCTGTCGCAAGCGGAAGCAAACTTTGCCGAGGCAAAATCGAATTTTGCAGCCGAGATGTTTGAGTTCAATAGAATTAAAGATCTGTATGCTCGAGAGTTTATTGCCAAAACAGAAATGGACAAAGCAAACGCGCGGGTAAGTGCGGCCACTGCAAAAGTCGATAGTGCGCAAGCGGCAATTAATACCGCTAAAGAAGAATTATCTTACACCGCAGTTAGAGCGCCTTATTCTGGTATCGTTAGTGCGCGCTTTGTTGAGCCAGGTGAACTCGTTCAGCCAGGAACAGTGTTAATGTCAGGCTATGATCCTAATGCACTGAGAGTTGAAGTCGACTTACCGCAAAATATTGCGGAGAAAGTACGTGAATTAGGCATTGCGAGCGTTGTACCTGCAACTGGCAATACGATTACCGATGCCATAGTGCCAACTAAATTAATCTTATACCCCACTGCAGATTCAGCTACCAGTACCGTTCGTGTTCGTTTAGAGTTATCACAACAAGCCAAGCAATTTCGTCCGGGTGAATTTGTTAAGGTGCTGTTTAAGATTGGCGAAACTCAGCGCTTATTGATCCCACTTGATAGCGTTGTTTATCGCTCAGAAGTTACGGGTGTTTATGTGATAAAAGAGGGCAAGCCGCAGCTGCGGCAAATTCGCCCAGGTGCTGTGTTCGCAGATCAACTAGAGGTGTTAGCGGGGCTTAGTGATGGTGAGATTGTTGCAGTCGATCCAGTTGCAGCGGCTAGTGAGCTAACAACTGCGCGTGCCGCCAAAATTGAGGCAAAACTTTGAGCACTCAATCTAATTTTTCAGGAGCAATTGCGCTAGGCGCATCACGCTCACAGTTGACCGCTTTGCTAGCCCTGTTCGGCTTGATATTAGGTGTATTCGCAGCGCTAGTTACGCCACGTGAAGAGGAACCGCAAATTGACGTCACCATGGCCAATGTTTTTATTCCTTTTGCCGGTGCGTCGGCAAAAGATGTGGGAAGCTTAGTTACAACTCCCATGGAACAAGTACTCGCAGAAATTGGCGATGTTGAGCATATTTTTTCTATCTCGCGCCCGGGAATGGCGGTGTTGACCGTGCAGTTTGAGGTTGGTATTCCGAGAACAGAGGCCTTGGTACGATTGTACAACGCAGTGCATTCCAATAACGATTGGCGACCAGCTAATTTAGGCATCGGTCCGGTGCTTGTCAAACCAAAAAGTATTGACGATGTCCCTGTGGTTTCGTTAACTCTTTGGACAGAGAAACCATCCCCTGGTGCGCTTGAATTAACGCAAATTGCGCATGCCTTAGAAACTGAATTAAAACGTATTCCTGGTACACGTGACATAGATACTATTGGCGTTGTGCAGCCAACAGTGCGCGTACTGCTTTCTCCAGAAAAACTGTCTGCACACGGCATCGCAATAGCAGAATTACGCAGCGCATTGCAAATAAACAGTGCGGTAAGCCATGCGGGTAATTTGGTGAATCATGATCAGTCTATACCCGTTCAAGCTGGGACATTTTTTTCGCGTCCTGAAGAACTTGGCGACTTAATTGTTGGCCTTCATGATGGGCGACCTGTGTATCTTAGCGCCGTCGCGAGTATTGAGTTTGGCGCACCCGAAAATAGTCAGTATGTTAGATATGCTCGCAGCAGTGATCAACTTATTGCTCCCGCAGTGACTGTTGAAATCAGCAAAAAAGCGGGCGAAAACGCCGTCGATATAGCGGAGCAAATCATTCAGCGAACTGAGCTTCTAAAAGGCGTTTTGATCCCAAGCGACGTTAATGTAAGTGTGACGCGTAACTATGGCGAAACTGCAAATGATAAAGCTAACAAACTCATTCAAAAATTAGTTTTTGCGAGCCTCTCGGTCGTAGTTTTGGTGGCACTAACGATGGGCATTCGTGAAGCCATTGTTGTGGGGGCAGCGGTTGTGCTTACGCTTGCTATTACTTTATTTGCGTCTTGGGCTTATGGGTTTACCTTAAATCGAGTGTCGCTGTTCGCGTTAATTTTCTCTATTGGTATTTTAGTGGATGACGCCATTGTGATTGTTGAAAATATTCACCGCCACCTAAGTTTGGGCGGGAAAAAACTCATTGACGTTATTCCTATTGCCGTCAGCGAAGTTGGCGGTCCGACTATTCTGGCAACGTTTACCGTCATTGCGGCATTGCTGCCAATGGCTTTTGTGAGCGGTCTAATGGGCCCATATATGAGCCCAATTCCAATAAACGCATCAATGGGCATGTTCATTTCACTCGTGGTCGCATTTACGTTTACCCCATGGCTGACCAACAAATTGTTAATTGATCACGGGCAAGATAAAAATGAAGCCCACAGCGATGAATCAGCTACGCAAGATGCTAGTCCAAATGCCAGCAAGCCTGACAAATTGACTAGCGCCACACATTCCTTTTTTGACCGGCTTATGCGTCCGTTTTTAGGCGATAAAAAACGCCGTAATCGCTATGGCTTAATAGGCTTTTTAGTGCTGCTTATTGTGCTTGCATGCTCACTCGCAGTTTTCAAATTAGTCGTTTTGAAAATGCTGCCTTTTGACAATAAGAGTGAGTTTCAAATTGTGGTTGATTTGCCTGAAGGAAGTTCCTTAGAGCGCACTAATGCAGTGCTTAGCGAATTGAGTACCTATTTATTGAGCGTAGATGAAGTCACTGACTTACAGGCATACGCAGGCACTGCATCGCCCATCGGATTTAATGGCTTGGTGCGCCAATACTATTTGCGTCAGGCGCCAAACCTAGGTGATATTCAGGTAAATCTGCTGGATAAACATGAACGAGATCGCACTAGCCACGAAATTGCGCGCTCAGTTCGCCCCGATCTAGTCGCGATTGCTGAACGTCATCATGCTGTCATCAAGGTAGTTGAACCACCACCGGGCCCGCCGGTTTTTGCGCCATTAGTGGCTGAAGTATACGGGCCTGAGTATGCTGGACAAATAGAACTCGCCAAAAAGTTACGTAAGCAGTTTGCCAATACGGATGATGTTGTTGATGTTGATGACAGCATTGACCAGAGCGTTGACCAGAGCGTTGAGCAAGGCCCGAATGACTATCTGAATCAAAACGTTTCACGTTACATTGTGCATGTTGATCGCGAACGTGCTGCCCATTTAGGCATTGGCCAACAACAGTTTACCGACGCGCTTACTGTGGCGTTGAGTGGCGAAGACATTGCCTATTTACACACGGGTCATGCTAAATACCCGATCCCAATCCAACTCGACTTTGCACCCGCAAATAAAGCGAAAATCGAAGACTTGTTGCAAATTGAAGTGCGTAATCAAAGCGGTGTTTTAATTCCGCTATCTAGTTTCACGCATATCGAGTTATCGCCATGGCAACAAACGATTTACCACAAAGATTTATTACCAGTAGTCTATGTAACAGGTGATGTTGCTGGCGATTTAGATAGCCCCTTATACGGCATGTTCGATCTGGTCAGTCAGCTTGGCGACTCGGTAAAGCAGTATTTTATACAACAACCCGATACGCCCTTCGCGTATAGCATCAAATGGGATGGTGAATGGCAAATTACTTACGAAACGTTTCGTGATATGGGAGCGGCGTATGCTGTAGGGCTTTTACTCATTTATATGCTGGTTGTGAGTCAATTTCATTCTTATATGGTGCCGCTGGTGATTATGGCCCCTATTCCGCTTACACTCATTGGGATTATGCCTGGTCATGCCTTACTTGGAGCTCAATTTACGGCAACCTCTATGATCGGCATGATTGCGTTAGCGGGAATTTTGGTGCGCAATTCTATCTTGTTGGTAGACTTTATTAACCAATCTATTGCTTCCGGTATGGTTTTGGAAGAGGCAATCGTAAAGTCAGCCAGCGTTCGTGCAAAACCTATCGTGTTGACCGCAATAGCAGCCATGCTAGGTGCCTTTTTTATTCTGGATGATCCTATTTTTAACGGTCTCGCGGTCAGTCTGATATTTGGTATTTTGGTCTCGACGGTGCTGACTTTGTTAGTCATTCCGTTGCTTTATTACGCATTATTGCGTCGCAAGGGCTTAAAGTTAGATCTTGCTTAATAATAAAAATATGTCCAAACCAATTGGCTGCAAATATTAGCAGCCAATTGCTGTTACTTGCTTTTTAACCAGTGCGAAAAAGCACTTGCGCTGAGTGGATAACTGAATTGATAACCTTGCCCAGTATTGCAATCATGCGCCCGCAAAAAATCAAGCTGGGTTTGAGATTCAACCCCTTCTGCAACAATGCGTTGATTTAAATTAGCGCCCATACTAATAGCAGCACTGACAACGGCAGCGTCTTCGTCACTGTTATCAATGTTGCATACAATTGAGCGATCAAGTTTTAAAATATCGATAGGAAAACGACACAAATTACTTAAGCTGGAAAATCCTGTACCAAAGCCATCCATTGCCAGCTTTACACCTAATTCGCTAAGTGCATCTAAAGTTAGCTTTGATGTTTCAAGGTCTTGAGATAACACATTTTCAGTGAGCTCTATCTCTAAATACTTTGCATCGAGTCCAGTTTCGGCTAGTATTTTTTTAACACCTATTGCATAGCCTAAATTTCGCAGTTCTATAGCCGATACGTTGACCGCGACCGGCACGGCATCTAGCCCAATATCTAACCATTTTTTGATTTGAGTACACGTATCGCGCATGACCCATTCTCCAATACTTTCAATAAGTCCGCATTCTTCAGCAACATCAATAAACTGATTTGGGTAGACAAGACCAAGCAGAGGGTCTTTCCAGCGCAGGAGGGCTTCAGCCCCCGATATTTGGCCTGTTGTTAAGTCGATTTGCGGCTGGTAGTGGACCTCAAATTCATTGTGTTCTAGTGCTCTTCTTAAATTAGACCCTACCAACTGACGTTGTACCGCACGAATATTCATTTCAGTATGAAAGTATTTAAAATTACTGCGACCATTAGCTTTAGCATGGTACATAGCGATATCCGCGTTTTGCATCGAAATTTTTTCTGATTTCCTACAGCAAACCTAGTAGTCACGGTACAAGCGTGGAAAATGTCTGTGCTTATGCTTATATCTGAAACACAGATCCAGTTAGTGTGAAAAAGCAGTAAATACCTATGTGCGACAGCGAACAAAGTAAAGTCAGCTTTTCTGATACTATAGTAACGGATTGTAAGCATTATTTGTTTTACGTTCCTTACCAACATGCAGCACTTGGGTTTCGGTTAATGAGACGATTCCGATGAAAGTGTTCTCCTATGAAATTAAATCGCAACTTTTTTGCAGTTTAGTTGGCGTTCTTGATCTATTTTAAGTTCTTATCACAAGAAAATTTTTTATTTAGCTGAGGCTTTTCATTTGGCCAATTCTCTTGATCAGGTCGTCACTATTAAAAGGAAATAAGTCTACAATGGGCCGGTTAAAGAATAAGTTGCTCAACGCTCTATCCATTGATGCCCAAAAACGTATCTTTCCTCAATTAAAACTGGTTCAGCTTCCTCTTGGAAAAGTCATTTATGAAGCTAGTGAAAAGCTAGATCACGTCTACTTTCCCACAGATAGCATTGTTTCCTTACTGTATGTTATGGAAGATGGTTCGTCGGCTGAGATTTCTGTTATTGGCAACGAAGGGCTTGTGGGTATTGCTGTGTTTATGGGTGGAGAAAGCACGCCCAGTAGAGCTGTAGTGCAAAGCGCAGGCTCAGCCTATTCTCTGCCTTCTGGCGAATTACGCAATGAATTCAATAATCAACCTGATATGCGTTTGCTTTTATTACGCTATACCCAGTCTTTAATTACTCAAATGTCGCAAACTGCTGTTTGTAATCGCCATCATAGTATTGATCAACAGCTATGTCGCTGGTTGCTTTTGTCGATAGATCGACTCCCAACTAATAATTTAACGATGACGCAAGAACTTATAGCAAATATGCTCGGTGTGCGCCGTGAAGGAGTAACAGAGGCCGCTGGCAAACTGCAAAAGTTGGGTATTATTACCTATAAACGAGGCCACATAAGTGTTGTTGACCGTTCACGTTTAGAAATGCAATCATGCGAATGCTATCAAGTTGTCAAAAGTGAAACAGATCGCTTGGAATCTTATATGCAAGAAAAAACAGATGGTTGAGAGCTCGCTTGTCTTAACTCTTAACTGTGTCTGATCAAATGTGTAATTCGCTATCCTGAGGTTTAAAACAAAGATGGAATATAATCACGAACATAAAGCAGAGCGAATTGGCTGGATTAGAGCCGTCGTATTGGGCGCGAATGATGGGATTGTCTCTACTGCAAGTTTAATCGTAGGGATAGCTGCATCTGGTGTTGCAGCTGAGCATTTATTTGTGGTGGGTTTGGCTGCATTGGTTGCAGGTGCAATGTCAATGGCGGCCGGAGAATATGTCTCTGTCAGTTCACAAACGGATATTGAACGAGCCGAATTGGTGCTAGAAAAGCAACATATTCAAGACAACTGGAACTCAGAAGTACAGGAACTTGCGGCCATCTACCGTCAACGAGGTTTGGAGGATGAGTTATCACTTACTGTTGCTAAAAACCTTATGGAATATGATGCGCTGGGAAGTCATGCTAGAGATGAGTTAGGGATAACTGAATTAGCGCAAGGTAATCCTCTGCAAGCAGCACTCTTTTCTGCTATATCATTTTCAACGGGGGCCTTGCTCCCTTTGTTAAGTGTGTTGCTGTTTGATTCTGCGCAGATTATCCCCGCCGTTATTATTGTCTCGTTATTTGCTTTGTGTATTTTAGGGTGCGTGTCTGCTCATATGGGAGGAGCTTCAAAAATCAAGGCAGCGTTACGCGTATTAATTTGGGGAACGCTAGCTATGGGTGTATCGATGGCGGTTGGACAGTGGTTTGAAGTGAGCTAGTTCCGACTTTGCGCGTTACCGCACAGAGCGCTTATCTCATATGCATTATGATTTATTGAAATTAAGAATATACGTTTCAATCATGCATTTTGCTTAGAGGATAGGGCTATGAGTAACTATAGAAAAATTTTAATTGCTATCGATTTTCATACAGAATATGAAAATGTGATCCACCGGGCCCTAAAAATAGCGGAATCGAAAGAAGATTTAAGTTTGCTTTTTGTTACCCTGCCGTCAGTCTACATTCAACCCTATCTATATGGCATGAACACTAAAGAGCTTAGTGATGCAGACCACATGAAACAAGCCCTAAAACGCCTCCAACAGATTGCCAAAAAATTTGGTATTCCTGCGCAAAATGTCCACGTAAAGTTGGGTGATATTTCAGAGCAAATTAAGCAATTTGCAAATGAACAACACGCAGACTTAATCGTTATTGGTACACACGGGCGCAGCGGTATCAAGCTGCTGCTTGGCTCAACTGCAAATGCAGTTTTACACGGCGTTAAGCAGGATGTGTTAGCGGTGCGCATGCACGAAAATATTTAAAGCGAGCTTTGAGTACTAAAATGAGCTCCCAAAATATGACGTTAACGACGGCAAAGACTAACAATGACAAAGTGAACAATGGCGTGGTGGTAGCAATACGCGGCAGCGTAGTTGATATCATATTCGATACCGAATTACCGGCTATTCATTCTATGCTCAGCATGGGTGAGGGTCAGAAAATCGTTATTGAAGTGCTTGAACAACGAGATGCAAAACATGTACGTGGTATAGCACTTACACCCACTCAAGGACTTGCACGCGGGACATTGGTGCAATTTAGTTGCGAACCATTAAAGGCTCCCGTTGGCAGAGGCATCTTGTCACGTATGTTTGATGTGTTTGGCAACACTATTGACCGCGAAGGTGAGTTAACCGACGTAAAGTGGCGCTCAGTTCACGGCTTACCACCGACATTGGCCCAACGCTCAACAAACTCAGAGATTTTTGAAACGGGCATTAAGATTATTGATGTTCTGGTACCGCTTGAACGTGGCGGAAAAGCGGGACTTTTCGGTGGCGCTGGTGTGGGTAAAACGGTGCTGCTAACTGAAATGATCCACAACATGGTTGGCAAGCATAAAGGGGTGAGTATATTTTGCGGTATTGGCGAGCGCTGTCGTGAGGGAGAAGAGCTTTATAGGGAAATGAAAGAAGCAGATGTTCTGCCCAATATGGTGATGTTATTTGGCCAAATGAACGAGCCCCCAGGCAGTCGCTTTCGTATTGGGCAGGTTGCACTGACCATGGCGGAATACTTTCGAGATGATGAACAGCGTGACGTACTGCTATTAATTGACAATATTTTTCGTTTTATTCAAGCCGGTTCAGAAGTGTCTGGACTGATGGGACAAATGCCGTCTCGACTTGGCTATCAACCCACCATGGGCACTGAATTAGCGGGGCTAGAAGAAAGGATTGCTAATACTGATAAAGCGGCTATTACCTCTATTCAAGCCGTGTATGTACCCGCAGATGATTTTACTGACCCAGCCGCGGTACATACCTTTTCGCACCTTTCCGCGTCAATTGTACTGTCGCGTAAACGAGCTAGTGAGGGGCTCTTTCCAGCCATCGATCCTTTGCAGTCAAACTCAAAAATGGCGACGCCCAGTGTTGTTGGTGAACGTCACTATGAATTAGCTCAAAAAGTCCGTAAAACGCTAGCGCAATACGCTGAACTTAAAGACATTATTGCTATGCTGGGGCTTGAGCAACTCTCCATTGAGGACCGCGCGGTGGTTGGTCGAGCGCGACGTTTAGAGCGATTTCTTACACAACCTTTTTTTACGACCGAGCGATTTACTGGGAAAGAAGGAAAATTGGTTAGCCTCGCCGATGCACTCGACGGTTGTGAGCGGATACTAAACGATGAGTTTAAAGATTATTCAGAGAGCTCACTTTATATGATTGGCACCATTGCTGAAGCCAAAAAAAAGGTCGAAGCATCATCAAACAAAGCGTCTGCTGATGCCTGAAATGTACATGCACCTTAAGCTGCTTTTGCCCCATCACATCTTGCTAGACAGACAAGATGTCACTCACATCGAGGTTGAAACATATGAAGGGGCGTATGGTTTTTTACCGCACAGACTTGACTGCGTGGCACCCCTACCACCCGGTATTTTGGCTTTTTCAACAGAAGATAAAGGTGAAGTATTTGTAGCACTAGATGAGGGCGTGTTGGTGAAAACAGGTGCCGATGTGCTGGTGTCGGTGCGCAATGCCATGATGAATGCTGATCTAGAAAAACTGCGCGACGTCGTAGAGAAAGAATTTTTGGCAATGGACGAGCAAGCGCTGCAAGTGCGCAGAGTCATGGCGAAATTGGAAAGCAGCTTTTTGCATCGATTCGCTAACATCAACAAGCGTTAATCTAACTACAGTAAGGAAAAATAGGATAACAAACTAGCGAAGGTTGATAGCCATTGCCCACTATTAGCATGCTTAGCCAACATTAGTGAGGGCAACACCATGAACTCAAAACTATGACATAAGAAAAACATGACATAAGAAGAACATGACATAAGAAGAACATGACATAAGAAGAACATGACAGAAGAAAAACAACAAGAACCGACGAATACGTCAAGGACGATGACCACAGAAGTGGGTGTAAAAGCTGCGCGAAAACTGCATGCACGGCGCCAGCCAAAGCAAAAGGTATGGCTCGGTTTAGGGATGATGGGTTTAATTGGCTGGTCGGTTGCCGTACCGACACTATTGGGCGCTGGTTTAGGCATCTACATTGATACATATCATCCGAGTGAAAGGTCATGGACTTTGGCCTTTTTGGTCGCTGGACTGGCGATGGGTTGCTTCAATGCATGGCATTGGGTCTCAAAAGAAGAGAAGGCGATCCATGCTCCTGAAAATGAAGTTAGCAACAGCAATGCGACCAGAGCTGATAAAAGTACCACAGAGCTCACCAGCGCTGAAGAACATGAACAAGGCTCATTGAATAAAGAAGCCAGTCAAGAGAATAAAACAACGAAAAAGTAGAGGAAAAAAGCATGAGCGAACTGTATCAAACAATAACGGCTTTGCTGATCATATGGGGTATTGGTGTTGGATTAGGTGTTTTTTTCTTTGGAGGCTTATGGTGGACGGTTCGCAAAGGCTTATTTTCTGCTCACCCTGCATTATGGATGTTAAGCAGTTTGCTACTGCGCATGGGACTAACCGTAGGCGGCTTTTACTTGGTCCTTTCAAGTGACTTAGTTGGCGCAGCATGGCAGCGTTTACTCTTGTGTTTGCTTGGTTTTCTGACTGCTCGCTTGTTGATTACTCAGGGTACTCGTTCGATTGAAGCAAAATCGTCGGTCTCAAGTAAGGGGGTCTAAAATGAATCTTAGTCCTGACATGATCGTTTATTGGCAGTTCGGATTTATCAAGTTAAACGCCACAATTGTCTTCACTTGGGGCTTAATGCTCCTATTGACGACTAGCTCCATGCTCATCACTCGGAAACTTTCCAAGGAATTAGAGCGTTCACGTTGGCAGAATTTTTTAGAGATTATTGTCACGGGTATCGAGCAACAAATAAAAGATGTTGGTTTGCATGAGGCGAATAAATATTTAGGTTTTTTAGGGACTTTATTTTTGTTTCTAGTGGCAGCCAGCGTTTGTACTATTATTCCTGGCTATGAGCCCCCTACCGCGTCCTTGTCGACAACAATGGCCTTAGCCCTAACCGTGTTTATTGCGGTACCGATTTTTGGTATCGCCGAGCGCGGACTCGGCACATACCTTAATTCTTATATGCAACCCACGGCGCTGATGCTGCCCTTTAACATTATTAGTGAACTGTCGCGCACCTTAGCGCTAGCTGTTCGTTTATTTGGCAACATGATGAGTGGTGCAATGATTATTGGTATTTTGTTAACCATCACACCATTTATTTTCCCTATAGTCATGACAGCACTCGGACTTCTAACCGGCATGGTGCAAGCATATATCTTTAGCATTTTGGCTGCAGTCTACATTGCAGCAGCGACACGTTCGCGCTTAGCCGAAGAGGTAAAGACATAGAAAGTTTAAGCAAGCAACAATATTAATTAAGTCGGGTATTAGCGCCAACGACAAAAAACGCATTTAACATTTAATTGAGGAAATAATATGGACAGCATGACAATGATAGCAATAGCTTCAATCGTTATATCCGGCATTACTATTAGTTTTGGCTGCCTCGGTCCATCTTTGGGCGAGGGACGCGCAGTGGCAACAGCTTTGAGTGCGCTAGCGCAACAGCCGGACGCATCCGCCACTATTACACGGACACTGTTTGTGGGCTTAGCGATGATTGAATCTACAGCCATTTACTGTTTCGTGGTGTCGATGATCCTTATTTTTGCCAATCCCTTTTGGAATTATGCGATTGCGCAAAGTGCAGGTAATTAAAAAATGTTAATTGATTGGTTTACGGTTGCAGCTCAGGCAATTAATTTTTTCTTGTTAGTGTGGCTGCTAAAGCGATATTTATACAAGCCAATTTTACATGCTATTGATGCTCGTGAGCAACGCATTAAGGCGCAGCTTGCCGATGGCGCCGCGCAACAAGAAAAGGCAGAAAGCGAGCGTGAAAAATTTCACAGTAAAAATGAAAAATTTGAACAAGAGCGCGCCAAGCTGATGCAAAAAGCGATAGCTGAGGCTGATAGTGAACATCAGCGTTTAGTTGAAAAAGCGAGACAAGATGCGCAAGCTGAGCGACTTAAATATCAGCAGAACTTAGCGTTAGATGCACACAAGCTGAAACAAACACTTAGCTCAAAAGCAGCTCAAGAAGTTTTTGCTATTACCAGAAAAACCTTGCAGGACTTAGCTAGCGCAAATTTAGAGGAGCAAGTGGTCGCAGTTTTTGTAAAAACGTTGAATGAATTAACCGCGCCAGTGAAAGTTGCCACAACAAAGGCCTTAAAAGCAACATCAGGAACTGGTCCTGCAGTTTTGCGAAGCGCATTTGATTTGTCGCAGGAGCTGCGAATAAAAATCCAGGAAGCAATTAAGAAAACGCTCAATGCTGACATTGAGCTAAAGTTCGAAACTAAACTGGAGTTGGTCAGTGGGATTGAACTGATTGCCAGTGGTCAAAAGCTAGCTTGGAGCATCGATGATTATTTGTTAACGCTTGAGAAAAATATCCATGCTTTGTTAGAGGCAGACATACAACCCCCCAGAAAAAGTGACGAAGCAGGGAAAATATGAACAGCGAAGCTCACAGTTTAGTCGGGATTTTTGATACTACCTTTGCAAGTATTCAGCAGGGACGAGAGGCGCATGCCCCGCATTTAGATTTGTATGAAATTGGTATCATAAGCAAAGTGTCTACCGGTATTGCAACCGTCACGGGGCTTCCCGGTGTGGGATTTGAAGAATTAATTATTTTTCCCGGTAATGTGCTTGGGATCGCTTTCAATGTTGATGAGTTCGAAATTGGGGTTGTTTTACTTGGCGATTATTCAAAGTTGCAGGCGGGTGATGAGGTGCGTCGCAGTGGACGGGTTATGGACGTCGCCGTTGGAGATGAACTGCTCGGAAGAGTCATCAGTCCTCTAGGAGAGGCTTTAGATGAAGGCGCTGTGATTGACACTGGTTTACGTTCCCCAATCGAGCGACCCGCAGCTCCTATAATGGATCGTGTTCCGGTTACCATGCCGCTGCAAACTGGCGTTATTGTCATTGACGCGATGATCCCGATTGGGCGTGGACAGCGCGAACTTATCCTTGGCGATCGCCAGACAGGAAAAACCGCCATCGCCATCGATACGATCCTAAATCAGCGTGGCCAGGATGTTATTTGTGTGTATTGCGCCATTGGCCAACGCGCTGCAACGGTTGCAAAAACGATTAACGTTTTACGCGAACACAATGCACTTGCTTATACTGTGGTAATGGTCACAGAAGGAAATGAGCCGCCCGGATTGCAGTATATAGCACCATACGCTGCCACAAGCATTGCTGAATACTTTATGGAGCAAGGGCGTAACGCGCTAATTGTGCATGACGACTTAACCAAGCATGCACGGGCATACCGCGAGTTATCATTGTTGCTGCGCCGTCCTCCGGGGCGTGAGGCTTTTCCTGGCGATATCTTCTATATTCATTCTCGTTTGTTGGAGCGGGCAACACATTTGTGTGAAGCTCGCGGGGGAGGTTCCCTCACGGCATTGCCCATTATTGAAACAGAGGCGCAGAACATCTCCGCCTACATTCCTACAAACCTCATTTCTATTACGGATGGCCAAATTTATTTGTCGCCGTCACTCTTTGAATTGGGGGTTTTACCCGCAATTGACGTGGGTAGGTCAGTTTCAAGAGTTGGCGGGAAAGCGCAAAGAGCCGCATTTCGAGCTGTTGCCGGAGACCTTAAGCTTGCGTATGCACAGTTTGAGGAACTGGAAACGTTTGCTCGCTTTGGTGCTCGTTTGGATGACGACTCGCGCCAAACTATCGAACATGGCAGACGCATTCGCGCATGCTTAAAGCAGGCTGAATCATCGCCTATGTTACTAGCGACCCAGATCACAGTATTGCTTGCTCTGAGTTCGGGCTTATTTGATAAGGTGCCACTCACAAAAATGCTAGCGGCGCAAAGCGCATTGAGTAAAGCGATTGTTCAACTACCCGAAGACTTACGGGCACGATTCGAAACGGCTTCAACTTTGAGTCAGGATGATCGAAAAAGTATCATTGAGTTAGCAACAAAGATACTTGCCGACTTTCAGAATGAACCAGAGTCGCCAGTGTGATGAGAAGTATATGAGCAATACTGCAGCCAATATTCAGCGCAAAATAAATAGCGCGAGCGATCTCAAGGGCGTTGTTCGAACCATGAAGGCAGTTGCTGCTTCGAGTATCAGCCAGTACGAAAATTCAGTCAGTGCGTTGGCCGATTATTATCGTACGGTGGAATTAGGTTTAAGTGCAAGTTTGCGTGGGAGTGGGTCGAATATGCCTCTTTTGGCACCTGCTTTCCATCAACCTGCCGCAGATAGCCAAGTCATCGGTGCTATTGTATTCGGTTCAGATCAAGGTTTGGTTGGTCAATTCAATGAGGACCTTGCAGATTTCGCGATTAACATACTGAGAAAATTAGGTGAAAAGCCGCGCGTATGGGCAATTGGTGAAAGAGTTCAGGCACGTATTGCTGACTCAGGTGTGGCAATTGAAAAAGGGTTTAGCGTGCCTACGAGCGTGAATGGCATCGCTGATTTGGTCAGGCAAATTCAAATTGAAAGCGATACGCAAGGAACAAGCGCGATTAACGCAGTAGTCTATGTATTTCACAACCGGCCTGTGTCTGCTTCACTTTATCAGCCTGTGTCGCAACGTTTGTTGCCGCTCGATCATCAATGGTATCGAGACCTTATTCAGGTTCAGTGGCCGACAAAAATGCCGCCAGAATTTCTGTGCAGCAGCAGTACGACGATCGCGGCTTTAATTCGTGAATACGTGTTTATTTCGCTATATCGTGCTTGCGCTGAGTCACTCGCTAGTGAAAACGCGAGTCGCCTCGCTGCAATGCAGCGAGCGGAAAAAAACATTGATGAACTATTGGAAAACCTTACTAGAGATTTCGACCGAGTGCGGCAGAGCTCAATTGATGAGGAGCTGAGCGATGTCTTGGCTGGCTATGAGTTGCTCAATACAAGCCAAAAGTAATTGAAATGCAAAATAGAACCAAATTTAGTTGATCAAATATATGGTCCTTTTGCGCTTTCTAGCAGAAACGTTTCCCAATTACCGCTCGGAATCGCTGGGTATCCCAAATGAAAGCCCTGTAAATAGTCACACTCAAGCTCTAGTGCTGATTGGCACAGCATTTGATTTTCGATACCTTCTGCTATGACTCGCATATCCAAGCCGTGAGCCAGCCCGCAAATAGCCTCAATAATTTTCGCGTTGCGTTGATTTTGCTCGAGCTCTAAAAAGAATTTTTTATCAATTTTCAGAATGTTGCAGGGTAAATCCGCAATGTATTCCATTGAGCTGTAACCGGTGCCAAAATCATCAATAGCAACTTGAAATTTAGCTTCTACCAAACGTAGTAAGCATTCCTTTGCCTTTTCTGGATAGGTCATTAAATGAGTTTCAGTGACTTCTAAAATAACGCTGTTGGGAGCAACCTGATATTGCGATGTTAACTTAATTACAAGCTCCGAAAATTTAGGATTATGACAGACGTTAGCAGGCAGATTTAAGCAAAGTTGAAGAGCGGGCTGAGTAAGCTGAAACTCTTTGAATTTGGTAAATGACTGCTTCAGCAGCCAGTCATGAAACTCTATATCAAGGCCCAGTTCCATTACTAAATTAATCGTTTCTATTGGATTAATCCATTTATCGTAATGTTGCCAACGAGTTAAAGCCTCAATCGCCACAACCTGCTTATTATCATGAGCTGAAAATATAGGTTGGAACGCGACCTGAAGTTTACCCTCTGCTAGCGCCATCGGTAATGCATCTTTTAACAGCTCTCTTTCGTCCTCAAGTCGCTTTTCATTTTCATTGTAAGTGACATATTGAGCTCTTCCTTTGGCCTTAGCTCGATACAGAGCAACGTCGGCTTGTCGCATCAGCTTCTTACTATCGTCTGCTAAGCTTGGATAAACTGTCAGCCCAATTGACGCCGTAATAGGAATAACCGAATTTCTATATACAATATCGACCGTCAGTGAAGCGAGTAATTTTTCAGCAACTAAACGAGACGAATCTTCGTCTGTTTCAGGCAGTAAAATGGCAAATTCATCGCCACCAAGTCTACCTGCCGTATCTGTTTTTCGAATAAAATTTTCTAGTTTTTTACCCACGACACTAAGCACGTAATCGCCCGCTTCATGTCCATAAATATCGTTAATAGATTTGAATCTGTCGAGGTCTAGCATTATCAAGCCAAAGCAGTGCTTGTATCTCACGGATTCGTTAAATGTTTGCTCTAGCTTTTCGAGGAAAAGCCCTCTATTGGTTAAGCCGGTCAGTGAATCATAAAGGGCGAGCTGCTCTAACTGTTTGGTCAGTTTCCAAGTTTGCACTGCGTTTTGTATTGTTCGAATAAGCGTATTTGGGCTTAAATCATCTTTCACTATATAATCTTGCACACCAAGTTTTAGCAGTCGTACCGCATTTTTGGTATCTTCTTGGCCTGTGATTATTACGATTGGGCAAGGCGCGAGTTTCTGATTGTTTTCGAATGACTCAAGTAAGTTTAACGCGCTGCCATCGGGCAAGTTAAAGTCTAATAAACAACAGGCATGTTTTGAATTACTTCCAAGGCAGTCTGATGCCGCTTTAATAGTCGATACACACTCTATGTGTTCAAACCCATGATCAACTTCTTCGAGTAATCGAAGATAAAGAGTCATATCTGCAGGATTGTCTTCTACAATAAGTAAAGACGATGTTTCTAAGGCCATACTATTTAACCTTTGCTCGCTGCTTCGAGAACTTTATGGCGAGGGTTGTGGGTTCGTATTGATGAGAGCGTGCGAATCTGTGTTCACATAATCAGCTCTCACTTCGCTCTTAATACTTTATCGACAAAAAGTAGATTAAGAGTAGATAACATTCTCTTACTCTTAACTTAAACTAAAGTCTACATTAAGAAATTGACTTGTCTAGCATTTAACAAATACTTTGAATGCTCACTTTTACGTAAATATCTATTTTATCTTGTTGGGCAATACCACAAGTTCAAACCAAAAATTTTCCAGCTGTTGAATCGTTTTAATGAACTCAGAATCTAGGACGGGTTTGGTTAAGTATGCATTCACACCCAGCCGATAGCTTTCTATTACGTCTTTCTCTCGATTAGAGGTCGTTAACATCACCACAGGTAAGTGTTTTAATTCAAGATCGCTCCTTATCTCCTGAAGCGTTTGCTTTCCGTCCATTACCGGCATATTGATGTCCATCAGCACAAGATCAGGCAATGAATCTGATAACAGCATGTCTCTTAGGCTTTCTAATGCTTTTTGTCCATTTGGCAAAATCGTTAAATCACAGGCAATTTTGCCATCTTCCAAGGCTCGCTCTACCATTACTTGGTCTGAATGGTTGTCTTCAACCAGCATAATATGGGCCTTTCTTCTCATCATAATCTCCTCGTTTGATTGTAAGGAATGTGTAGTGTAAACGTCGAGCCTTGGCCCGGTGTTGAGACTACTGATATGTCGCCAGATAAACTGTGCATTATTTTTCTAACGATGGCTAGGCCTAACCCCGTGCCTTGGTACTCAGTATCGCCATGTAACTTTTTAAATAATCCAAATATTTGAGCCTGATTTTTAGGTTCGATACCGATGCCATTATCCTTCACATGAATTTGTAAGAATTGATTGTCACTTTGTTCAACGGATATTGAAATCAATGGCAGCCCTTCTTTGCCAGAGAACTTAATGGCGTTTTGAATCAAATTCTGCAATGCAAGCCTAAGTTGCACAGGATCAGTAATGACGTTTGGTAAGTCGTTGTCAAATTCAAGGGTTGTTTGTGTTTCGCTTATTTTTGTTTGAAGATCATCTACTACCTGCTGTATGACCCAGCTTAAGTTTGTATCGACAAGATGAACTTCGGCGTTACCGACTCTTGAGAACTGCAGCAAGTCATCAATCAACGATGTCATTCTTTTAGAAGCATTATCAATAAACTCTTTATCCTGTTTTATCCTATCAGTTTTATTCGCTTTTAGGTCAGCGATTAAATAAGAGGTATAAGTTTGCATTGTGCGCAGTGGCTCTTTCAAATCGTGGGAAGCCACGTAGGCAAACTGCTCAAGCTCCTCATTAGATTTTAACAAATCACTTTCTAAACTTTTTTGTTGATTAATATCTTCGATCACAGAAATAAGGTGATTGTTAGTGCCATCATCATGGCTAACTATCGATACAGTTAACCTTGTCCAAACAATAGAGGCATCTTTACGAATATATCGTTTCTCCATTGTGTAATGATTTATTTCGCCATCTAGTAGAGTTTGTAGCAAGCTCTCATCGCGGCTTAAATCATCTGGATACGTGATTTTTTGAAAATTGAGAGCTAAGAGGGCATCACGCTCATAACCTAAGATTTCACATATTTTATTATTAACCTTTAACCAACTGCCGTCTAATCCAACGTGTGCTATGCCTACGGCAGCTTGCTCAAAAGTATCTAAAAACTCTTTGGCTAAACGTCTATTGCTTTCCTCTCGTTCCTTAATTTTTGACACATCAACGGCTGAACCTAATATTTCGCGAGGGTTTCCTTGTAAGTCCGTTGAGTAAGTAGCATTACTAAAAAGAGACCATAACCAGTGTCCTTGTTTATGCAAAACCCTGAACTCAAATGTCACTTTTTCATGTGTTTTGGAGGCTTTTAACGTTGATATATGTCGTTCGACGGAGGCAAGATCCTGCGGATGGATTAAGTCAGAAATGCGCTTGTCATGCAGCAAGTCTTCAAGTTCGTCGTTGCTATATCCCCACAAAGTGCACACCTGTTTGTTTGCAAATTTTAAGCTATTGGTTTCAATGTCAACAATAAATATGGCTGAGTTTGACTGCGCTAATACGGCATCTAAAAATTGATTTTTGTCCTCTAATTCTGTTTGTAATACTTTTAGTTGGTTTACGTTTGTCAACGTACCTGACATCAAAAGGGGCTTGCCCGCCTGGTCAAAAATAGTGTCACCAACAGTTCGATACCATATATAGTCGTTGTAGCGGTTCTTTCCTCTATACAAAACATCATAATTACCGTTGCCTGCCAGATGGCCTGCTAAAGATGCCTGAACTCTTGAGATATCTTCGGGATGGATATGTGATAACCAATCATCTAGTGTCATATCTTCTTGGCGTTTATTCGTGTTGAGAAATGAAATGAATTTTGGGCTATACCAAACGTTATTGGTCAACACATTCCATTCCCAAATACCCACATCGGTAGCATCAACGGCTCGCTGTAAACGTCTTGATGTTTCTAGGAATCGCTTCTTCTGAATGCCAACTTCATTGACACTGACAACGGAGGCAAATGTATATCGTTCATTTTCAAACTCGTGCACTGCCAAGGTTACTTCGACGGGTACCGAGTCGCCAGACTTTGTGAGGCCCCAAACTAGCCTGCCCGCTGCCATTTGCTTCTCACCAGAGGCGTTTTCCATATAGTCGGAAACCAGTGCTTTGTGGCCAACAACGTGCTTTGTTTGTAATAATATACTGATATCTTTATGTATTAATTCGTCTTTTGTATATCCGAAGGTCTCTTCCAACAATCTATTAGTAATTTGAATATTCTGATCTTTATCGATGACCAGCACGCCGGTGGGGAATAACTCAATCGAAAACTGGAATATAGAATTGGCCCGAGATTCAACCTCAAGTCGCATTCTTTTCACTTCTTCGTCGGCGGCTTTTTGTTGCGCGGCTTTTAGTTCAGCAGGAGTAGGTATAGCAATTAATTTGTCTAAATTTAGAAACAATACCGCAGCGGTTAATGCTGATACCACCGCAGTAATAGCCTTGAGTATGCCATGCGTGCCGTAGCTGCCGTTCCATATTGTATAGACTGAAAAGAGATGCGTGAGGCCACAAGACAAGATAAATAAGGCAAACAAGATAAAAACGCCCTTAAATTTCTGGTCTTTACGTTTTTGTACCATGTAAAGCAGCACAAAGGGGATTGAAAAATAGGAAAAGGCGATAACGAGATCGGATATTACATTGGTCCACAGGATGCCTGGTTGCCACAAATAGCAGTGGCCATGAGGCATATAATCTCCGCGGAAAAATTCACTCCAAAATCCTTGCATAAGCGGCAGTCCTTAATAATTGTGGCAACCTAGAAAATTTAATTTGTACTTAACGTATACAGAAATAAAGTATAAAAAAATATCGCATTGCAACGATGCACCAGTATTGGTAAAACAGCAATCCGTTAGCTTATAAATTTTTCAGACAGACAATACGTTTGTATCGTAGGGATTTTTGCGCTGTTGCGAGCCTAAGCAGCAAATCTAAGCATTTTTAGTGTGCTTAAATTCGAGAAGTTCTCTAGCGGGTATTGGTTTGCTGAAATAATAGCCCTGCACGTAATCGCAGCCTAAATCCTCTAATAAAGTAAGCTGTTCTTGCATCTCGACGCCTTCAGCAACAACAACTAAGCCTAGGCTGTGAGCCATAGCTATGGTTGCTTTTACCAAGTCACAGTCTTCTTTCTTCAGAGTGATGCCGTTGATAAAGCTTCGATCGATCTTTAGAACGTCAAAGGCATATTGCCGTAAATAACTCAAAGAGGAATAGCCGGTTCCAAAGTCATCCATAGATAACTTTATTCCCAGCTTATGTAACTCAAGTAGCGCCTCGTCGATATACGATTTGCCAATCATCAATACGCCTTCTGTGATCTCAAACTCCAAATGGTCTGGATTGATATTTGTATCACTTAGTGCTTTTTTGATGAATCCGATTAACTCATTGTCTCTAAATTGACGAGGCGATAAGTTTACCGCAATCATATAGTCCTGTTGACTCGCAGTTTGCCATTCACTTAAAAAGCTAAGCGACTGCTCAATGACATATTTACCTATGGGGACGATTAAACCCGTCTGTTCAGCAATAGGAATAAATTCATCAGGCGTGACGTTGCCCAACATTGGGTTGCGCCAGCGAAGCAAAGCTTCTGCACCCATTATGCTGCCATCTTTCACATTCAATTGCGGCTGATAATAAACTTCAAATTCATTGCGCTCTAGCGCACCATGCAGTTGCTCTTCAATTTCAAAACGCCGTGTCATAACGATGTTCATTTCTTTAGTAAAAAATGAATAAGCGTTACGTCCCATGGCCTTTGCTTGATACATAGCTGTGTCGGCGTTGCGTAATAGGTCAGAAGCGCAATCACCGTTTTCAGGATAAATTGCGATACCGATACTCAAGGTCAATATGAGTTCTCTACCGTCTATTTGAAAAGGTTCTCTAAAAATTTTGAGTAGGTTTTCAGAAATATCTATTGCACTAGTATTATTGGCCAAGGCGCGCAGCAAAACGATAAATTCATCACCCCCTAAACGACCGACGGTATCTTCTTTGCGCAATGCGAGTTGCAGCCTGTTGGCGGCCTCAATCAGGAGTTTGTCTCCAACCTCGTGACCCAATGAATCATTTACTTTTTTAAAATCATCCAAATCTAAAAACAGCACAGCCGTTTTCTCGTTATTTCTTTCAGCCTCGTTAAGCATTTGTGATAAACGGTCGAGCGATAGAAAGCGGTTGGGTAATGACGTTAACGTGTCAAAATAAGCATGCTGGCGAATGACTTCAGCGGTTTTATGCTGTTCTGTAATATCTCTAACGATGACGACAACTTGACTGGATGATTGTAAAAGGCTAATTCTGGCTTCAAAATAGTGCAAGCCGCTTGGTACATCTAACTCATATTCGAAACTGGCTACGCCTTTCTGTTTTAGTACTTTAGCAATATGAATTTTGAACTTGTCACAAACGCCTTCCGGAAGCACGCTGGTTATCTGCTTACCAATAAAATGCTCGGGTGGAACATAGAGTTTTGATGTATTGCTGGCATGATAATCAACAATGGTTCCATCTTCTTCCATTAAGAAAAACAGGTCGGGAGTCGCCTCAAATACCGCTTTCAGCATATTCGCTTTGAACATCGCCTGCTCTTGAGCGTGAATCACATCAGCCAAATTAATATCAATACAATACATTTGTTTTTGATTGTATTGGTTTGTGAACATTACATGGCTTGAATAGACACTGACATCATCACCGTCTTTATTGCATAGGGTAATTTCTGCGGCAGGGATTTCAATTTCTTTTGTTATCCAATCATTGTGCGCGCTGACGACTAAATGGCGCATGGACTCAGGAACAATAAGTTCCTCTATCTTTTTCCCTAGGGCTTCTGCTTCGGTAAACCCATAAAGTAATTCGCTGCCCACGTTCCAATAAATAACTCTACGCTGTTCATCGTATCCTTGAACAGAGATAACATTCACAGCATCGAAAAGCTGATGAATGGAGCCATTTGAGGCTGTTTGATGGGCTAATTTAGTGCTGATTGTTTTCGCATCCACGTTAAATTAAAAAATATTAAGCTATTTACATAATAGACCTTAAAGAGTGAATTTGCCGTTTAAAATTGCTTGATTTGAAATACGTTCTTTTAAGCCTTTAAAAAGGACTATTTTACTTCAACGTCCCGCTGCTTAATTCGATTTCTATATTACCTTCTATCGAACAATCTAAAAGTATCTAAAGTTATAATTACATGATAAATCAAAAACTGTAAAGCACCCTGATTGTCATTCATATATGATGTTATCAAATTCGCGTTATTTTTCAGGTTGTCTATGAAACTTCCATTCTCCTTGTTAGATCTTGCTCCAATAGGCGAAGGCACGAGCATTGCTGACGCGCTTGATAGTTCTCGGCAACTGGCGGTTCAAGCAGAAAAAAGTGGCTATAATCGTATTTGGCTAGCGGAACATCATGGTATGCATGGTGTAGCGAGTTCTGCCACTGCCGTTGTACTCGGGCATATTGCAGCTGCCACGAAAACAATAAGAATTGGTTCAGGTGGCGTGATGCTACCTAATCATTCGCCGTTAGTAATAGCTGAGCAATTTGGTACCTTAGCGACTTTGTTTCCAGGTAGAGTCGATCTGGGCCTAGGTCGTGCTCCTGGTACTGATATGGCTACGGCTAATGCGTTAAGACGCAATCTGCAATCTGATGTGGATAGTTACCCAGCGGATATTCGCGAACTACAGCATTATTTGGGAACACCAAAAGAAGGGCAGCGCATTGTTGCTGTGCCGGGGGCTAATACACATATACCGCTTTGGTTATTGGGTTCTAGTTTATACAGCGCGCAACTTGCTGGTAAATTCGGTTTGCCGTATTCCTTCGCATCGCATTTCGCGCCGGATCAGTTATTTGATGCAATTAGCTTATACCGTTCAATGTTCGAAGCATCGGAACAGAGCGACAAACCCTATGTCATGGCCGGTGTGATGGCAGTGGTTGCCGATACTGACGAAGAAGCCAGATATTTGTTTACCTCTGTGCAACAGCAATTCATGAATATGCGACAAGGCGCAAATCGTCCATTCGCCAAACCTGTAGACGACCTATCGCAAATATGCACTAATGCAGATCGAGCGATGCTTTCACACATATTGCGTTATGCCTTGGTCGGCTCTCCACAGACAGTCTCAGATAAACTACATAAATTTATCGATGCAACAGAGGTCGATGAGTTGATAGTGTCGATGCCGATACATGACATAAAGGCCAGATTGAAGAGTGCTGAAATGTTCGCCAAGTTAATGTAATACTTCTCGCGTTGATATATGTGCTCACACTTTCCAATGCAAGCAATGAAAATATAGTGTGAAGTTGTTTACCATAATGAATTCAACATTAGCTGGATAGGGTCCGCACTTCTAATTCAAGATCTGACTTAATTTCGGATAAAATAGTGTTATCTTTTTGCAGATCTTGCGCCTCCTTATGATTTAGTTCGGATACTTCACGCAAGGACTCAATCGTTTCATTAATTTCTTTACTGGCTTGTGCTTGAATAGCCATAGCCTGAGATACTTTTTGATTTAACTCGGTAATGTGAAAAACTGATGTATCCACTGAGCGCAAAATGCTGTCTGCTTGCTGCACTTTTTCTTCACTGAGTTGCACATTTTGGCTTCCAATTCGAATGGCTTCAACGGCACTTAGAGCTCCTTGCTGCAGCTTCGCGATGATCGTTTGAATTTCTTCTGTAGATTTTTGCGTTCTTGAGGCTAATGTCCTAACTTCATCTGCTACTACAGCAAATCCTCGACCCTGCTCACCCGCACGCGCGGCTTCAATTGCTGCGTTTAGGGCGAGTAAGTTAGTTTGTTCAGCGATACTATTGATAACATCAACAACGCTGCCAACATTTTTAGCATCATCGTCGAGATGTTCAATGACGTTAGCAGTCTCTTTTATCTGCTTGGACGACATGCGTATTGTTTCTATCGTTTCTTGCATCACTTTTTGGCTTGAGCTCGCGGATTCTTTAGCTTTTATTGCGAGTTCAGTGGCCTGATTAATATCGTTTGCTACTTGAGCCGACATTAGCGTCATTTTTGCAGTCGCGGCTGACGCATCCATTGTTTGTATATTTTGCTGTTCAGAACTAGAAACTAACTTACTAGAACCTTGAGTTATTCCACTACTTACTTCGGCAAGCTTTACCTGTATCTCTTGTAAGTGCTCACAAACATTGCGCAATTTATGACTTAAAACTTGAATTGCGAAAGACATTTCACCAATTTCATCCTTTCTATTAGCAATCGCTGCGGCATTAAAATCTCCTTGGCTTAGCGCTTTTAACTGTTTTATGAGGGAAACAATTGGCTTAATGACTCTTTTGTTCATGTATAGGTTTGCAAAGATTATACTAATGACAACAGAAGCGAATATAGCGATATTGGCCATCCATTTGCTTTGATTGGCCTGCGACTCGAGCACTGCATTTTTATTATTAAGCTGCTTTTGAATGTCCTTTACTAATGTTTCTAAAGTTTTAGCAGGTGCTCTGTCAATTCCTCTTACGGCAGAGTCCCCCTTTTTGTGATCAAAATTAGCATCGACAAACGCTTGTTTTCCAATTTCATATTTTGATAACAATGAAGCATGTATTTGCCTAAACTCTCTTACTTGGTTTCCTATTGAAGCACTTAAATTCAGGGACAAAATGTCAGTTGCCAATTCCTGCACTAGTTCGTGTTGTTGAACAAATTTAGCCCAATATTTCTCTCGATCTTCCGCTTGATGACCACGAAGCAATACGTTTTTCCATTCCTGAACTTGCGTTTTAAACTGTAAATTCACAGCCCCAATTTGTGAAGCTGCGCTGTTTTCTACTTCTATGAGTTTCTGATACCGATTTATTTGTGATGAGAGCATGACATTAGAAATAACGGCAATAACACCGATAATCAGAAGCGCTATGGTAATAAGCGCCAAAATTTTGGTTTTGAGCGTCTTAAATTTTGAAGTGGTGGTATTCAGCATGTATTTGCGGGTGCCTTTTAGGGTAATCAGTTTCAACACTGTCAGAAATAGTTTGGCTTCGGCTGATTTCGTTTTTCGACTAGATTTATATCGACAGACTCATTGCTATTTGTAGCAGGAATAATAGAAAGTGTATTTTAATTGTATGACAGTTTTATTGCGTTATAAAAAAATGGCAAAGTATAAATCCAACGTGCCTTTTTTCATGCAATGCAGGAAAGCTTGGCACGAGATTAATGAGACAGCAGAACTTACTCACTAATCTAAAGCCAGTTTAATAAATTTATGTGTGACGTAAATACAGCTAACAATTCACCGATGGTTTCACCAGATCGTTATCTTGCATGATCGCCTTAATCTCATCAATACTTGCTGGATCATCTATAGTGGAAGGCACAACGAAGGTCTGATCCTCTGCTATCTGACGCAGCAATTTGCGTAATATTTTGCCCGAACGTGTTTTCGGTAAACGAGGCACAACGAGTACTTGCTTCAAACATGCTACCGCACCTATTTCGTTACGAACCATGGCAACTAACTCCGTCTGTAAGTCGGCATCACTTATCTTGGAGCCATCTTTTAACAGAACTAAACCCACAGGAACTTGGCCTTTAAGGCTATCGTAAACGCCAATGACGGTGCACTCGGCTACAGCATCATGGGCAGCTAAAATTTCTTCCATTTCACCCGTCGATAAGCGATGGCCCGCAACGTTAATGACATCGTCGGTGCGACCCATGACGAATAGGTAGCCATCTTCGTCTATGTATCCGCCATCTCCAGAGCAGTAGTAGCCTGGGTATTCGCTCAGATAACCGGAAGCAAAGCGGTCAAAATCACCCCAAATAGTGGCGAGGCAGCTTGGTGGTAAAGGTAACTTTATTGCAATCGCGCCTTGCGTATTTGGCGGAACCGGGTGCCCGAGAGCATCAAGTATCTGTATGTTAAAACCAGGAACAGGTTTGGTTGCCGAGCCTGGCTTAGTCGGTAATGTTTCAATACCAATTAAGTTTGAAGCAATGGCCCAACCGGTTTCGGTTTGCCACCAATGATCAATAACGGGTTTTCCGGTTTTTTCTTTCGTCCATTCGTAGGTTGGCGGATCGAGCCGCTCACCGGCCATAAACACACTTTCTAAACAGGATAGGTCATATTTTTCGAGTAATTGAGCTTCCGGATCTTCTTTACGAATGGCTCTAAACGCTGTAGGTGCGGCAAAAATGGCTTTTACTTTATACTCTTCAATAACGCGCCAAAACGAACCGGCATCAGGAGTTCTTACCGGCTTACCTTCATAAACTATTGTTGTGCAACCGTGTAATAGTGGGGCATATACAATGTAGGAGTGGCCAACTACCCAGCCCACATCTGATGCCGCCCAGAATACATCGCCGGGCTGCATATTATAGACGGCAGACATTGAGTAATTTAAAGCAACGGCATGTCCACCATTGTCGCGTACCACGCCTTTAGGTTTGCCGGTGGTTCCTGATGTGTACAGCACGTATAAAGGATCTGTTCCGCTAACGCTTACGCACTCAGCCGGTTGTGCCGTTTTCATGGCTTCAGCCCAATCAATGTCGCGACCTTCCTGCATGTTCGCAATACACTGCTTGCGTTGCAACAAGACAACTTTTGCTGGTTTATAAGCGGCGAGTTCAATGGCCTTATCGATCATGGGCTTGTATTCGATGATGCGGTTTATTTCGATGCCGCATGATGCTGTAATTAACATCTTGGGTTGAGCATCATCAATGCGCACAGCTAGCTCGTGAGCGGAAAATCCACCAAATACGACTGAATGCACCGCACCGATTCGAGCTGCGGCTAACATCGCTATAACGGCCTCGCTGATCATTGGCATGTAGACGACAACGCGATCGCCTTTGCTAACGCCATTGGCTTGCAACAAACCAGCAAAGCGCGAGACTTTGTCGAGTAATTCGTTGTAAGTAAGCTGCATTTTTGTGTCAGTAACAGGCGAATCATAGATAAGAGCGGCTTGGTCGCCTCGGCCTTCAGCAACATGATGATCTAGTGCCATGTAGCAAGTATTCATCTCACCGTCGGCAAACCACCGTTTAATACCGTTTTCGTCATCAGACAATATTTTTTTGGGTGCTTTAAACCAAGGTAGCTGTTTCGCTTTGTCAGCCCAAAACGCTTCTGGAGCGTCAATTGATGCTTGATATTCTGTTGCATAAGACATAACTGTTTACCTTCTTAAATTGTTGTCTATGACGGCCTGAGAACTTCGGCTAGCGTCTTGACCTATGGATAACAATAATGCAAAGTTGAAATTAGGGATATGCGACTTCAGTTGGATTTGACGATATTTAATTGCATGCTAGCATCAACACACTAATTCTTGTCGGCAAGACGCTTGTGCTCTCAATACTCAAACCTTTTTATCCTGTCCTATTTTTGCTCGTTTGGAGTGCAGGTTATGCTATGGGAAAACTTGCGCTGGTATACACGGAGCCCCTGAATTTGCTGGCTTTTCGCTTCGCAGGTGCGTTTTTAGCGCTCACGCCGCTAGTTATATTATTGCGTTTGCCCATTCCCAATTTTCGAAAATCGTACGCCCTTATGGGAACAGGACTGTTTCTGCACATAGGCCATTTTGGGAGTATTTATGTGGGCATGAAGTTGGGAGCAAGTGCGAGCATTATGGCCTTGTTTGCGGCTTCGCAGCCGGTATTAGTGATTATAGCAAGCGCGCTGCTTGCTCGAAAAATACCTGCTTGGAATGTGTGGGCTAGTCTGACGCTAGGACTTTTGGGGGCAACGTTAATTATTGGCGTAAATATGCAAGGAAATGAGGGTTACGTGTTAGGCGCCATTCTTGGATTTACAGCCGTTGTTGGTCTATCTATAGGTCAGGTAATTGAAAAACAGCGTAAATTGGGTGTACATCCGATTGTCGCCACGTGGGTGCAATATGCCTTTGCTTCTGCCATTTCTATACCATTCGCATTTGCCTTTGAAGGGCTTGTGTTTGAAAATGCGCTGCCTTTCTGGGGAGCGATGGCATTTTTGATATTTGGCAATTCCATTGTGGGCATCCTTTTGATGTTCACCATGGTAAGACAGGGTTCGATCGCTAAAGTGGCTTCGATTATGTTTATGGTGCCCGCGGTTGGTGCACTTGTGGCGTGGCTGGTTGCCGACGAAGTACCAAAGCTAATAGCTATCCCCGGCTTCATACTCGCAATGCTAGGCGCACTCTGGACGAATAAAATAGCAAACAACTCCTTAACAGAACCAAAGAAACCAAGGGGCCAGGTTCCTTGAAATAACCACAAACAACAAGGGGCCAGGTTCTTTGATAGCCTCGTTCAACGAACCTGGCCCCTTGTTATTTATGTTACAGCTTCTACAGAAGTAGCCGATAAGATCATTACTCTGATTACCTTATTGGACATGGCGATGAAACTTCTCTTACTAACTTGCGCTTTATTATTTGCAGGCGGCATAGTACCTTCTTACGCTGCGGTTGAGCACCAGAACAATGAGTCGAATGCTGTTGCTGAGAGGCTCGCCTCCAAAGATATTAATGAAGTTGTAGTGATTGCAATGCAGCTGCAGTTGGAGTGTCAAGAACTCAACAGTAGAGACGTCTGCGAAGGTGTAGGAAACATTCTTGCTGTACTTGAAACACGTTTATCTACTCTACCTGCTGAACATGACAATTCAGTGTTCTTCGTAAAGGGTCTCATGGAGGGCGTTAATGATGCTAATCAAGCGGTAATCGCTCGATTGACGAAATCACCATAGAATGAATTGATGAATTCTTGAGAATATATCGCTAAGCTATGCCCTGAGTTTTGCGGTTCAACGAACCCGGCCCCTTGTTATGGTTCAAGAAACCTGCCCCCTTGTTATTTGCTTTTGCTTGTTGATTATAAATGGACTCAGTGTTGAAGAGATGTTTGGTTTGCCTTTTGATTTTGTTTTGTTCTGCTCCGTCCTTGGGGCAGGAAAAGGTGGTCTTACAACTAAAGTGGTTTCATCAATTTCAGTTTGCTGGGTATTATGCGGCAAAACAACAGGGTTATTATCGTGATGTTGGGCTAGATGTAGAAATTCGTGAACGTGACCGGTCTACATCAGCAATAGATGATGTCATCAATGGCATTGCAAGTTATGGCATAGCCGATTCCAGTATTGTTGTGCAACGTATGGAAGGAAAACCAGTTGTAATAGCCAGTACCATCTACCAAGCCAGTCCTTTAATCTTTCTGTCTTTAGCAGACAAAGCAATCACAAACCCATATGACTTAGCTGGAAAGCGCATTATGTTTCAACGTAGCGTTGATGATGCACCGTTGCTAGCTATATTAGAAATGTATGGTATCGGCACCTCTGATTACACCTATGTTGAGCATAACTTTGACGATGATTCTTTAATTAACGACGTCACAGATGTTATGTCAGGCTACCGCTCTAACCAACCGATAAAGTATGCAGCAAAAGGTCAAAACATCAATATTATTGACCCAAGTAGCTACGGTGTCGACTTTTATGGTGACCTCATCTTTACTACAGAAAACGAAGTTGAATCAAATTTACCACGCGTTAAAAAGTTCGTTTCAGCTTCAATTAAGGGCTGGATTTATGCGTTGGAAAATCAAGAAGAAATAGCAGATTTATTGATTGATGAATATAAGGTGGAAACCGACAGAGCAGTTATCTTGGCGGAAGCAAAAGAAACCGCCAACATGCTTAAGCATAAAATTGTTGAAATAGGCACCGTGTTCCCCAAGCGTTTTGAAAGTATTGCACAAACCTATCGTGACTTAGGCATGGTCGATAAGAAATCCAATATCGATGGGCTTTTTTTGACTGACTATGAAGCATCATCTTTCGAGTTAGACCAGCGTTATCTATATGCACTATTTGTGCTTTTCGTTGCTGCCGTAATTTACTCATCACAGCAAAGATACTTTAATCGTCGCTTAAGCAAAAAGGTTGACGAACAAACAGTCGCGCTGGGTAAAAATAATGAGCAGCTTTTGCATAACTTGAATTTGTTAGAAAGAAAGAATAAAGAGCTAGCGATAGCAAAGAAGACGGCGGATAACGCAAGTTCAGCAAAATCACTGTTTTTGGCAAATATGAGTCACGAAATACGAACCCCTATGAATGGAATTTTAGGCACGCTGCAATTGTTAAATCAACAACCACAATCTGAAGAAAGCCGCGAGTTTTTGGCTAATGCGGAATTTTCCTCGCGTGCACTCATGACAATCATCAACGACATCTTGGATTTTTCAAAAATTGAAGCAGGAAAGTTAAGTTTAGAAAGCACCCCATTTGACTTAGACAGGATAATAAAAAGTATTGAACAATCGGTGCAAATACAGCTACAAGAATTGGCTAATACATTGGAAGTGAACCGAAAAGAAAACTATCACCCTTTTTGGGAAGGCGATCCAGTTCGGCTCAAACAAATACTGCTGAACCTAGTGTCTAACGCAGCCAAGTTTACAGAACAAGGTAAGGTAAGCATTACGCTAGGACAATCATCAAATGCTAGCTTGGAAATAACAGTGTCAGATACCGGTATTGGTATGTCGGAAGATTATTTACTGAGCCTATTTAGTCGATTTGAACAAGCCGACAGGTCAACCACGAGAAAATATGGCGGTACCGGACTCGGTATGGCAATCACAAAAAGTTTGGTTGATATGATGGGTGGGGATATTCAAGTAAAAAGTGAGTTGGGGAAAGGCTCTACTTTTATGATTCAGTTGCCATTAAAAAAAGAACGTCAGAGCAATGTCTCATCCACAAAAACGCGAATTATCGACACACCAAACCTGCAGGGCATGAAGGCAGTTTTGGCAGAAGATAATATAATTAATCAGACGGTATTCTTGTCGATGATGAAAGATACGGGCATTGAAATGATGGTAGCTAATAATGGCCGAGAGGCTGTGCTCTTAACCGGGAAATTTCAACCTGACGTTGTTTTCATGGATATCCAAATGCCAATTATGGATGGCATCGAAGCCTGTACATTAATCAAAAAAATCTATCCAGACATTACTATGATTGCAGTTACAGCGAATGTAATGGATGAAGATATTGAACTCTATAAAGCAACTGGTTTCGAACATTATTTAGCTAAACCGATCGAAATTCCGCTGTTATATCAGTTGTGTTTGCAGCTAAAAGGGCAGGCAACCTAGCGATTAAACCTTAGTTATTCAATATTTTTTGTGCTGCTACATACTCAAAAACGGCATACCTTGCGCCCCAAGCCGCGGTTTTAGCAAACCACTATTTGTTGCCTATAGAATTCAGCGCGGTAACTTCTAAACATATTCATTTTTTTATCAACATTATCTTAGTGTATAGTAATCATCAGAACTAAAGGCTCCCTAAATAATAAGGTAAACAATGAATTCTGGATGTGATACACCGGGCTTAATGCCAATAGAGCAGGCAATGCGCATAATTGCTGACACTATTTCACCGATTACCGATATAACTTTATGTGATTTAGGCGAAGCACTAGATCGCGTCATTGCAAAAGACATTGTTTCCCCCATCAACGTGCCGGCCTATGATAATTCAGCAATGGATGGTTACGCACTTCGATATAACGATTACTTGGCATCTAAAACCCTAACCTTAGTAGGCAAAAGCTTCGCTGGAACCAAGTTTGCAGGGGCGATGCAAGAAGGGGAATGCGTACGTATTATGACCGGCGCTGAAATTCCTGAAGGTGCCGATACTGTCGTAATGCAAGAAAATGCCGTAGCAAATGACAAACAAATTACCTTTAATTCAGCTAGCAAAGGAGATGCAATAAGGCCAGCTGGAGACGACATAAAACAAGGCGCCACTATTTTAAAGGTTGGTGACCGCATTAATGCTATCGATATTGGTTTATTAGCATCCCTCGGGGTTAGCAGTATTCCTGTTTATCGAAAATTACGTGTTGCTGTTTTTTCAACAGGTGATGAGTTATTGGCCGTAGGTGAGCAGCCACGCAGCGACCGCATATTTGACACCAACCGCCCAATGCTTCTTGCAATGCTTTCAAAGATGGGCGTTGATACCATAGACATGGGGATTATTGAAGATGATAAAGCACAAATAAAAGCCGCATTTGAATATGCGAATCAACAGGCCGATTGTGTTATTACAAGCGGGGGAGTATCGGTTGGTGAGGCTGACTACACACGTGAAATTTTGGAAGAATATGGCAGTGTCGATTTTTGGAAACTGGCTATAAAACCTGGGAAGCCGCTGGCTTTTGGTCGCCTCCCTAACAGCGTATTTTTTGGTTTGCCTGGCAACCCTGTGTCATCGGCTGTCACCTTCGATCAAATAGCTGCGCCAGCCTTAGCGATCTTAGCAGGGTGTAAAATTCAGGCGCCAGTGCTGCTGCCTGCAATTGCGGCAAGCATATTTAAGAAGCGGCCCGGACGAACGGATTACCAAAGAGCGCATTACTTTATTAATGAAGATGGGCAAGTGAGTGTTGAAACGCTGGGCTCCCAGAGTTCGGGTGTTTTATCTTGCTTTCGAAAAAGTAACTGCTATGCCGTGTTAGAAAGTGAACGAGGTCGCGTTTCTGCAGGAGAAAGCGTTCATATACTCCCTTTTAGTTCGATAGTGAGTTAGTTTTTCATGAAAGATAAAGTGATTACCACTGAGCAGGCCCTTAGGTACAGTCGCCAAATATTGTTATCCGGCTTCGATCTCGACAAGCAAGAAGTGCTTATCAATAGTCGCGTTCTGATAATTGGTGTGGGCGGTTTAGGCTGTGCTGCAGCTCAATACTTAGTTGCGGCGGGTGTTGGTCAATTAACGCTGGTTGACGATGACGTTGTTGAAACCACCAACTTACAGCGGCAAATATTGCATTTTGAGGAGAACATTGGCGCGAAAAAGGTTGATTCTGCTGTGTCTACCTTAAGCAAAATTAATCACCACGTTGTCCTAAAGGCAATTGACAGCAGGCAAAGCGCTGATGAACTTGAACGGCTAATAGCGGAGCACGATATCGTATTGGACTGTAGCGATAATATAGATACGCGCAATACGCTTAACGACGTCTGTTACACAACAAATATACCCCTTGTATCGGGCGCCGCAATAAGAATGGAAGGTCAAGTATTCTGTGTCATTCCAAAATTAAAGTCGGCCTGCTATCGCTGTGTTAGCCATTTTTTCGGCGAGCAGAATCTGAGCTGCGTAGAATCAGGTGTCATGTCACCGGTAGTAGGAATTATTGGTGCTACTCAAGCCAATGAAGCAATAAAAATACTGACGGGTTATGGTAACGCTGCAATCAACAAGCTTCAGGTGTTCGACGCAATGGAATCAAGGTGGGAAAGCTTTAAAGTCAATCCGCTACGAGGTTGTAAAGCCTGCTGGCCAAATTAAAGCATACATCTTATGCATTATTTAGAGAGGTAATTTTTTTCCGTTAAGATAAACTCCTATATTTAGTGTGTGCTATTTAACTTTCAAACAATCTAATCAAAGGAGCACCTTTTGCCCGGCTTACTTCCCAACATAGATCCCGACGGACTATTAGAATACTCAGTGGTTTATTCTGATCGTTCTTTAAACCATATGTCAAAATCTTTTCAAGCAGTGATGAAGACTATTTCACATGATCTGAAAGGCGTATATAACGCCCACTCAGTTGCAGTGATACCCGGCAGCGGTACTTTTGGTATGGAAGCGGTTGCTCGCCAGTTTGCGACTAACAAAAAAGTACTGGTAGTGCGCAATGGCTGGTTCAGCTACCGGTGGACGCAAATATTTGAAATGGGCAACATTCCTGCCAGTGAAACCGTGCTAAAAGCGAGAACTAGCTCAGCCGATCCGCAGGCGCCATTCGCTCCGCCGCCAATCGATGAAGTTGTCGCTAGTATTCATCAAAATAAGCCTGACGTAGTGTTCGCGCCGCATGTTGAAACTTCGGCGGGCATTATACTTCCAGACGATTACCTACGAGAAATTGCAAAAGCCGTGCACGCAGTGGGCGGACTGTTTGTGCTTGATTGCATTGCCTCAGGCACTGTTTGGGTTGATATGCAGGCGACAGGCGTTGATTTGTTAATTAGTGCCCCGCAAAAAGGTTGGAGTGCATCTCCGTGTTGTGCACTTGTTATGTTAAGTGAGCTAGCACGACAGCGCATAGAGAATACCACTAGCAGCAGCTTTGCGTGTGACCTCAAAAAATGGTTGCAGATTATGGAAACGTACGAGAATGGTGGGCACGCATATCATGCAACGATGCCAACAGACAGCCTCACGCGCTTCAGTGAGATTATGCAAGAAACCAAACACTATGGTTTTGAAAAAGTGTGTAATGAACAGTTGGACTTAGGTAAGCAAGTGCGGGCTTTATTGTCGAAAAAAGGATTTAAAAGTGTTGCAGCCGAAGGCTATGAGGCACCGGGTGTAGTCGTAAGTTATACGCAAGACTCGGAATTTCAAAATGGCAAAAAATTCGCAGATGTTGGCTTGCAAATAGCAGCAGGTGTACCACTTCAGTGCGATGAGCCTGCAGATTTTAAGACTTTCCGCATCGGCCTCTTTGGCTTGGAGAAGCTGCATAATACGGCGCTCACGCTAAAAAATCTTGAGCAAGCTTTAGATAAAATAATGTCATGATCGTTGATTGGGATCCTCAATTGCGCTGAGGGTCCCTTTCATCTTTAGTTACGTATTATAGTTAGCTACTCGCCTTTTAGCGGAATGAAACGACTTATTCTGTGACCCCAATAATGCCTTTTACTGCGCATATATTACCTTTTCCGTTTTCTTGCGCTTCAAACATGGCATTTTCTACCGCCCAAAATAAAGCTTCAGACGAACCGCCGCCAGCAGGAGCCGCAACTGCATAACCGATGGTACAACTTAAGTGAGTTCCTGTGGTTATCACTTTATCGTTCTCGAATTGACTCATTATCTGTTTAGCTTTGAGTGTTGCACCTTCGTGACCGCAATCAGACAGCAAAATAGCAAACTTGTCATTGGCCAGCGTAGCGACCAAATCACCCGGTCGATTTCCTGCCGACGTTAAACCATCAGCAACGGCTGCTATTGTTGCAAAATACTTATCACTACCGCCGACCTCTCGAATCTCTTCAAGATTGTCTAAGCGTATGACTAATAGAGTCACGTGATGCCAATATCTAGCGCAACGTGCCCATTCAACTCTTAACACTTCTTGAAATTTGGAGGCATTCGGTAAATGAGTCAGTGGGTCAATAAAAATAAGAGACTCGAGCTTTTTAGTTTTGCGATACAAGGCCATATGCCGACGTAGGCGTGCAATCAGCTCACTCATTACTGGTGGTTTTGAAATGAAGTCTGCGCCACCGTGTTCGAATGCTTGAGATTTTATGGTTGGCCCAGTTAATGATGAAACAAAAATGATGGGAACATCCTGAATAAACTGGGTTTCTTTAATTCGAGTGCAAAGCTGCAATCCGTCTTCGTTAGGCGTCATAACATCGAGTATGATTGCGTCGGGAAGCGGCGCGCTATTGAGCAGCTCCCAAGCTGTGCGTGCATTAGAAGAAAAAGAGACATCAAACTCTTGACCCAAGCCATTCAGATAGAGCTTTAATTCAATCTCGCTGTCATTAATAACGAGCACTCTATAGTTGGATTGCTCGACTATATTTTCTTTATACAATGCGTTGCCCATTTGAATACTTATACCAATTTTATACGGTTAGCTTAAGCAATGACGGCTAATAACTTCTAGTGTCTAGCAGAAGTTTTTACTATTACCTGACTTTTTGCAATATAACATTCTTTTAACAATATATTTACACTTTAATCTTTACGCAACAAGAACAAATAAAACAGTAAAAAAATTAGTAACACAGCCAAACTTCATTATAATACGCGCCCTACCTTTTTTAGGGATTGGGATTTCTTTTTTGTTTATTTTGATTTTGATGGGGTAACGCTGTTATGACAACAAATAATGTTGAATGGTCGATTGAAGATGCTGAGCGCGTCTACGGCGTATCCAGTTGGGGTGGTGGCTACTTTAAAATAGGCGAAAATGGCAACATCCAGGTTTCTCCTGATCCCAAAAATCCAAATATTCGAATTGACTTTAAATCAGTGGTTGATGAAATTGCTCAAGAGGGTATTCAATTTCCTGTCGTTATTCGTTTCCACGACATTTTGCGCTCGCAGGTTGTCGGCATTAACGAATGCTTTAACCAAGTTATTGCTGATGCTAAGTATAAAGGCAAATACAACGGTGTTTACCCAATTAAAGTTAACCAAACGCGAGAAGTTGTTGAAGAGATTGTTGACGCTGGCGCACCCTATGACTATGGCCTTGAAGCAGGTTCGAAATCTGAACTATTAGCCGTGCTTGCATACAACACGAATGCTAACTCGCTCACCATTCTGAATGGTTATAAAGACGAAGAGTTCATTCGCTTATCGCTACTCGGTAGAAAGCTAGGCCGTAAAGTGGTCGTAGTTATCGAAAAGTATTCCGAACTACACTTATTGATCAGAATATCAAAAGAATTAAACATTGAGCCTATCATTGGTTTGCGTTCAAAAATGACCGCGCTAGGCAAAGGTAAGTGGCAGGGGTCGAGCGGTGATAGAGCTAAGTTTGGGCTTACTATTCCCGAAATCATCAATGCCGCAAAGCTTCTTGAAAAAGAAGGCATGGCTCATACTCTTAAGTTGTTGCACTTCCACATTGGTAGTCAGCTGACAGATATCCGTGCAATCAAAGACGCGGTGAACGAAAGTGCACGTATTTACGCCGAACTCCATAAGATGGGTTTTGCCCTTGAGTATGTAGACGTTGGTGGTGGTTTAGGCATAGATTACGATGGTAGTAAGTCAACCAACGATTCGTCTCGCAACTACAGCTTGCATGAATATGTAGCTGATGTTGTATACGGCATGAAGGAAGTATGTGACCTTGAAGGTGTACCGCATCCTAATTTGGTAACGGAAAGTGGTCGAGCAATTACCGCCCACCATAGCTGTGTTGTAACTGAAATTGTTGGTGAAATTAAAGCTGATGGCGCAATGCTGGATACATCAAAGACCGAAGGTGAGCATGTATTGTTAAAGAATATGCGCGAACTACTGGAGTACTGGAATGACGAACAAAATCTTCAAGAAGTCTATAACGATGCGTCTGAATGGAAAGAAAAGGCGGTCAGTGCATTTAAACTTCGCGTTGTATCATTAGAAGAGCTTGGCAAGATTGAAACTTTGTACTGGCAAGTTATGCGCCGCTTACAAGTATTCTATCGTGACGTTGAGTTTGTACCAGAAGGCTTGCAGCATTTAGACTTTTCACTGTCGTCTCAGTATTTATGTAATTTTTCGATTTTCCAGTCGGCAGCAGATACATGGGCCATTGACCAACTAATTCCTGTTGTACCAATAGCAGGCATGCATAAAAAACCCGATATCAACTGCTCGATAGTTGACATTACTTGCGATAGCGACGGCAAAATTGATCAGTTTATTGTTGACCGTCAACTGCAAAACATCATGCCGATTAGCTCATTAGAGCCTGGCGAAAAAGCGCATTTGGGCTTGTTCTTAACAGGCGCTTATCAAGACGTTATGGGCGACATGCACAACTTGTTTGGTCGTGTGAATGAAGTGCATATCTTCAGTGATGACGATGATCCAGAAGATTTCTATATTGAAGAGTTCGTTGCAGGTTCATCGGTACAAGATGTATTGACGATTATGCAGTATCACCCAAGCGCAATGGCAATTGACGTGAAAAAACAGATTGATAAAGAAGTTGCCAATGGCCAAATTCCGCCGCGCGAAGGCGTTAAATGGACTGACTTCTATGAAAATTGCTTGAAGGGATACACCTACCTGAAAACGTCGTAATAGACTCTTAGCAAGAACTCGGGGTTTCTGAGTTCTTGCTAACAACTTCTCACTCAATAACGATTAATGTCACCATCGATAAAAAGCTCATTGAAGCCACTGCGTCAATCCACTCCTATTAATGCATCAGACTGATGCGCTTCTATCTGCTTCTTCCAAAACGTAGCGGTTAGCTCATTGATTGCATTGGATTCTGCATTCATTAGCAAAGCATAGCCAACGCCCAATTCAGGAGAGAAGGCGACATCAGCACGGTAACCTTGCACCCAGCCACCGTGATAAATAATTTCAATATCATCAACATTATAAATGCGCCAGCCCAACCCGTAGTGAGCATCTTTTAATTGCTTTCTCCATTCTCGGCGATACATTTCGCGCTTTGTTTTAACTCTTGTTTTGATTAGCGAATCAACCATGCTCTTATCGATAATATCGGGGTATTCTAGCAGCATCGCCTTTAGCCAAATTTCCATGTCGGCGGCACTTGCATTAACACCGGCGGCAGGAGAATATTTGTAATAGTTGTTTTTAACGCGAACGCTCACCCATTTGTTTTTATCGATAGCAGCGTGAGGCTTCGCCCACTTTTTTGATGCCATCAGCGCTTTGCGGCCAATGCTTGCGGTAGGCATTTTTAGAGGCGTAATAATGCTATTGGTTATCTCCTCTGCAAACGTGGTTTTTTGCTGGCGATAATACTCCTCAAGCACCCCGAAAAATGTATTTTGATAGGTGTAGCAAATACCTGGCTTACATAACGAATCTAGCTTTTCCAAATGGTGCAGCACGCGCGGCAGTTTATAATTAGCTTCAATTAAATTATCGTAAGCATTGGGGATGAAGCCAGTAGACTGACCAATGATGTGCTGCAATAGAATTGGAGTGTCGGTGTAATTATCAAACTTATAATCGGGCAGTAATTCCTGCAAAGAGTTTTGCCAAGTTAGCTTCTTCTCTTTAACTTGCTTCGCCATAAATACCGCGGTAAATGTTTTTGAGACTGAGGCTAAGCGAAACACCGTCTCTTTATCGATCAGAGTCCCAGACTTTTCAGTTTTGCCGTAAAACTCAAATCGCGTTGGTTCATTTGGCGCAACCATTACAAACGCAAGCCCTGGTAGCTTTTTTTTCTTTGCTGTGGCTTTCATTTCCTTAGCAAAATCATCCACCCAAGTGTCAGCCCAAACAGGCAGAGAGAGTAGTATAAATAGGGATGTTAAGATGAGCGCCGATTTAGAAAATTGCAAACTTTACCACTTTTATTATTTTTGACGTTCCATTATCGGTCAATAGACACTTCGAATTCAACCTAAGTTCAATTTATGAACAAATCAGGGCTCCAACCCTATGACTTGTTCCGAAAACAACGTGTTTTAATTTATATACTCGGTAAACTGTCACTAAATCCTAATAAAGCAATTGGATGCTATATTCATCAAGAGCATGGAAATTATGTTGAACCTACCTATTCCTGTTATTCAAAAAGCGCGTATCGCGAGAGATCCGCGTTTTGATGGATTATTTTTTATCGGAGTAAAGACAACAGGTATTTTTTGCCGTCCAATTTGCAAAGCGCGCATGCCTTTAGAGAAAAACGTCGTGTATTATAATAATGCGATTACCGCTATGAGTGCGGGCTTTCGACCTTGTTTAATGTGTCGCCCCGACAGTGCCCCAGGCTCCTGTGCTTGGAAGGGCGTTGAAACTACGGTTGAACGCGGTGTGAAATTGCTCAGCGCACACCTTTCACTAAGTATTGCGGAAATTGCTGATAAGCTGGGTATTAGCACCCGCTACTTTACCAAGTTGTTCGAACAGCATTTACAGATTTCGCCCAAGCGCTATCAGTTGCTCACTCGCTTACTTTTTGCCAAGCAGTTGCTGCACGAGTCAAGTTTACCGATAGAGCAGGTTGCGCAGGCCTGTGGATTCAATGCCGCTAAGCCCTTGCAGCATCACATGAAGCTAACTACAGGCCTTACGCCAAGTCAAATTCGGCGCTCCAACAGGGCAAAAGCAGAGACAGAAGCAAGTAAGGTAACGATTCATCTATCTTACAGGCCGCCTTACCAATGGCAGCATATCCGAGATTTTTTTAAACTGAGACAAATTGAATCGAATGAAAAAGTAGAAAACGATAGTATTTGCAAAGTACTGCGCTTTGGTGAAAGTAGCGTTCTGTTTCACGCTGTCCATCAGCCTGAAAATAACCGCTTTGAAGTTACTTTCTCACTAACAGATTTACGCTTATTGAAGGCTGGCATTGCGGCCTTGAAAAAAATGCTAGATTTGAACTGCGAACCAAATGCAATTAATGACGCATTAATACAAGCAGGAATGCCACCGCAGCAGGTTTTAAATGGCCTTCGACTGCCAGGCATCATCGATAAGTTCGAGGCAGGATGTCGAGCGATTGTCGGACAACAAGTCAGTGTAAAAGCCGCCATCGGACAATTAAACCTACTACAAAACACCCTCAACAAAAACCAAACAAACAAGGGGCCAGGTTCCTTGAAAAATGCTCCGCATTCAGACAACAAAGAGCCAGCGCTAGAGTCGAACGCACTCATTGCTTTTGTTACGGCAAAACAAGTTGCTGAAGCAGATTTGTCTTTTTTGAAAATGCCAACTGCTCGCAAAGAGACCCTTAAGGGCTTTGCGCAGTTTATGTTAGAACAACCTGAAGCAAACATAGATGAGTGGCTGAATATTAAAGGCATTGGCGCATGGACCGTTAATTACGTTACGATGCGCACTAGCGAAAACACTGACATCTTTTTAGCAACGGACTTGGTGGTTAAAAACCAAATTAAACAATTAGCCGATAGGCAGATTAGCGTGAAACAGGAATTGGCTGCTCCATGGCGAAGCTACCTTACTTTGAGCCTTTGGAATTTATCCAATGGTACGCCAACTCCTTCAGCAAACGTAAAAAAGGAAGCGTTATATGAATAAGAAGGTGATGGCTAATCCGCAGCTAGGTGCTATCAATGCGGGTGAGCTGCAAACGCGTGATTTACAAACGCTGCATCGTCAAACAAACTATCCTCAATATGCTCATCTATATAAAAGCATCGTAGAGACGCCGCATGGTTTTCTAAGCGTTTTTGCCACTGAGAATGCTGTAAAAGCAATTGATTTTAATGATACTCATCCGTTTTGTAATGAAAATAAAATATCAAAGCTTGCAGCCAAACAGCTATCAGAATACATTGCTCACCAGCGCGAATATTTTGATTTGCCGCTCGACCCTGATGGCACCGATTTTCAAAAAAATGTTTGGCAAGCTTTGCTGGATGTTCCGTTCGGAGTGACCGCAAGTTATCTCGATATTGCAATAGCCGTAGGCAACAAAAAAGCCTGCCGTGCGGTTGGTGCAGCAAACGGAAAAAATCCAATACCCATTGTTATTCCTTGTCATCGAATAATTGGAACAAATGGTAAACTCACTGGGTACGCCGGTGGATTAACACGCAAAATATATTTACTTGCTCTTGAAGCTGAGGCAAGTTCGTTAAAGCAAAAGGATGATATTGAAAACTTCTCACTTAATTGAATTGCTAGTTTTAGGCGCAATTTGGGGCGCTTCATTTATGTTAATGAAGTCGACAGTGCCGGCTTTCGGTGTTTTCGCTCTGGTTGAAGTGCGGGCAACCTTAGCTGCTTTATTTTTGCTGCCAGTCGTCTATTTTACTCGCCAGTGGGCTGACCTTTCTGGCAATTGGGCGAAGTTACTTTTCGTTGGCGCAATCAATACCGCCATTCCATTTAGTTTATTTGCTTATACCAGCGTGCATTTGGATGCCGGTTTAACTTCAATACTCAACGCTACAGCACCTATGTTTGGTGCTGTGATAGCCTATTTCTATTTGCAGGATCGGATTGGTGTACACGGCGTTATTGGCACCTTTCTCGGCTTCTTAGGTGTGGTGATTATCAGTCAAGATACGCAATCTGCCAGCCCAGTAACATTACTGCCCGTGTTAACTGCGTTAGCCGCCACTTGCTGCTATGGAATAGCAGCTTGTTTTATGAAAAAACATTTAAGCGGCGTAAAACCTTTTGCGATTGCAGCAGGAAGTCAGGTTTTCGCTGCATTATTACTATTTCCTTTCGCTCTATATGCATGGCCTGAGGTTAACCCAGATGCCAGTACTTGGGGTGCCGCTTTGGTTCTGGCTCTGGTTTGTACCGGGGTTGCTTACATTATGTATTTTGACTTGATTGCTAAAGTTGGAGCATCGCAAGCTATGACGGTTGGCTATCTGGTGCCTATGTTTGGTATTTTGTGGGGCATGGTTGTATTGGGTGAGGTGCTTTCAAATTACGCCATGATAGGCGGAAGTTTGATTATTGTTGGGGTGATGATTACCACAGGTATCTTGAAACGCCGGCGTGCAAAGGTCAATCTATAAGTTGCCTTTGCGCCACTTGCACTTCAATTAAAAGTCGACAACATTATTTAAGTTACCAACGGTTTTCAGATTATCCAAGGCAGGCTTTAAGCGCAAAATTGCCGAAACAAAACTGTCCTCTTCGCTCAGTTTTACTTTGCAGGTAGAAAACTTTAGCACCTCTTGCTGTTTCTCACATTCGGTTTGGATGGTGGCTAAACCATGACGGATGTTTTCCATAAATCTTTTGCTTTCATCGTCATTTGTTTTTTGTAGCAAAATAAGCCACTGGCTTTCATTTACCTTTCCAAACTCACTTTCAGTATTGAATTTTTGTACTGATTCCAGCAAAAACTCTGAAATTTTGGTTCCAACACCCGTTAGCACCGGCAGATTTTTCGTGGTAATTGGCCGCTGGTAAAAGTCATTGAGTTGAATAAGCAATAAATATGCATCGTCCTCATACGCCTTAGCGTCTATGACGTATTTTATTTTTTCATCAGAAGGCATCTTGCAAAAAGGCAAAACAAGTTCGTCGGTCTGCATATCCTTGCGGAAGTAATATAAAAGATTATAAATAATTAAAAACAAAATAAAGATAACCGCTAGAACAGTAATAGCTGAGAACATAAAACCACTACTAATTTCAATTTGCTGCTCATTTAATGGTGACATAAGCAACATTGTCCAGTCGAACAAATCAAGATTAACCTGAGCGATTAAAATATCTTGCTCATTGATATTCACTAATTCATTGTTAATGTCCTCAACTGGGGCATCTATCGTCAACGCAAGCTTAGAATCAACACCCATTTTTTTGATTGTTTGTTGATACCATGGGGTATCTTTCAGGTTATTGAATGTCGAGTTGCTAGCGTTAAGCGCTGGATCAGATGAAAGCATCACCGTGCCGGTTGGATCAACAAAAATGAAGTCGTTGCCATATGTCGCTTTATGCTTTTCAAATACGTCGATGAACTGTGCCAGACTTTTTGCTACGCCGAAGAATCCAATGAATTGATTGTTTTCATCAAATATTTTGATGTCGATATAAAAGTGTGTGTCTTCCCACTTTCCGATATCTCCGACTGAGGTTTCAGGACGATCGCGAAATTTAAAGTACCAATTTACGTCGCCTTCAACGAGATTCATAGAAGTACCGTCGGAGTTATATTGCATGCGCTGCTTTTCGAGTGCAACGAAAAAGCCCATATCAAACTCTTGCTCAAGTCGTTTGAGCGTTGCAAATATTTTTTTCTCATTGAAGCTAGCGTCATTAGCAGCAGAGAACTGCATGATTTCGCGAAGCTCTTGAGATTTGCTTAATGTTTCAGCGACATGCAGTGGCTCAATGACCTGTTTAATAACAAGTTTAACTGCTGGTGATAGGGATTCTTGATGTGAGCGGCTTTGTTCAGCGACTATTTTAGTAATACTGAAGTGAATCAGTGTCACTATAGAGACAACCACAACGGCAAACAAAACTAAGATACTACGATGAAGTGTTCGAAAAATATTCATTATTTTAGTGTAAGTTAACATCCTGTTAGTTGCTAAGTAGCATAGTCCAAATAGTGAGCAAAGTCTACTGACAAGCCGTTTTCAGTTAGATACACTATGCGCCAAATTAGAAAGGAATTAGCTATGTCACTGAGCGTTATCATCCTTGCAGCAGGCAAGGGAACAAGAATGAAGTCGTCGTTACCTAAAGTATTGCACCCGATTGCGGGCAAGCCTATGGTTGAGCATATTATTAATGCAGCGAAAGAACTTGATTGCTCCAATATCAACCTTGTTTACGGACATGGCGCAGATTTGCTCGAAAAAGCGCTTGGTCATCACCACGTCAACTGGTGTTTGCAGGCCGAACAACTTGGCACGGGCCATGCTGTTAAGCAGGCGGCAGGGCATATTCAAGATGATGAGGACGTGATGATCCTTGTTGGTGATGCTCCGCTTATCAGCAGTGAAACTTTAAAACGCCTCGTTGACGCAAAGGCACATGCCGATCTGGCTTTATTGACCGTACACTTGGATGATCCAACAGGCATGGGGCGCATCATTCGTGAGGGTGACAACATTACTGCCATTGTTGAGCATAAAGATGCCAGCGATGCACAACGCGAAATTACCGAAATCAATACAGGTATGATGCTGATGTCTGGCAAAGATCTAAAACGTTGGTTAGGCAATTTGTCTAACAACAATTCCCAAGGCGAATATTACCTGACTGACGTTATCGAAATGGCAGCGAAAGAAGGTAAGACGATACGCGCAGCTCACCCAGTTTGGGAGCGCGAAGTAGAGGGTGTGAATAATCGCGTTCAGCTATCGTCTTTAGAATCGGCGTATCAATTTCGTAATGCAGAAGCGTTGATGACAGCCGGCGTAAGTTTAGCAGATCCGCGCCGCATTGATGTGCGCGGTAAATTGACCGTTGGTCAAGATGTCAGTATCGACATTAACGCGATATTTGAAGGCGACGTTGAGATTGGCAACAATGTGGTTATTGGCCCTAATTGCGTATTTAAAAATTGTAAAATTGGTGATGGCACTCGCATTGAAGCGTTTTCTTTAGTGGAAGATGCTGTAGTTTCTCAAAACTGCAATGTTGGCCCCTACGCGCGACTGCGCCCTGGCGCGGACTTGCACAACGGGGCAAAAGTAGGCAATTTCTGTGAAGTGAAAAAATCCGTTATTGGTGAAGGTTCAAAAGTGAATCACTTAACCTACATTGGCGACGCCCTTATTGGTAAAGGCGTAAACATAGGTGCAGGCACTATTACTTGCAACTACGATGGAGTGAATAAATTCAAAACCAACATTGCTGACGGCGTATTTGTGGGCAGCAATAGCTCTCTGGTTGCCCCCGTTAGTATCGGCGAAAATGCGACCATAGGGGCTGGCTCCGTTGTCACCAAGGACGTCAATGCCGATGAACTTGCTATTGCGAGGGGCAAGCAGCGCGCAATAACGGGTTGGGAACGCCCCAAGAAAAAGTAAAATAGGCTATTAAATAGCCTTAAAACTTGCAAATCGAAATTTAATTAATATAATGCCTTTCGATTTGAAACTTAAGGCTTTCGATTTTGCAGAAACGAAACACACAGCAACGCCGTCGCGCGATAATTGAAACACTGAATGAGCGTGGTGAAGTTGCTGTCGATGCCTTAGCGAAAGTATTTTCAACATCAGAAGTTACGATTAGAAAAGACCTCGCGGAGCTTGAAAACAACGGATTGTTGTTGCGCAGGTTTGGTGGCGCCGTTTTACTTCCCAAAGAATCTTCTGAGCTTTCATCTGAAAAGCTTTCGAGTCGAAAGTTAGCTATTTCAGCTTTAGCGGCAACACTCATTCAAGATCACAATCGTATTATTATCGATGGCGGCAGCACAACCTCAGCTTTATTGCCGCATTTACCCAAGAAGATGGGTCTGGTGGTCATGACCAACTCACTGCATGTTGCGAACACTTTACTGGAAGGTGAAAATGAACCTCAGGTATTGATGACCGGCGGCACTTGGGATGCACAGTCTCACTCATTCCAAGGACAAATGGCGGAGAACATGCTTAGGGCTTATAATTTTGACCAAGCATTTTTAGGCGCCGCAGGCCTCGATATTAGGCGTGGCTCGACTACGTTCAATGAGTTAACTTCCTTGAGCAGAACAATGGCCGAAGTGTCAAAGCAAGTTATCGTGCTGGCTGAATCTGAAAAATTAGAAAGAAAAATACCCAATGTGGAATTGCCATGGTCGCACATATCCATTTTGGTGACCGATGAAGGCCTCGATAAAGAAGCCAAGCAAGAGATAGAAAAACAGGGCGTGACAGTAATGTGTGCGTCTTATACCGATTAAGCTATTTTATTTAAAACTTTTATACAAGAGCTGTGCTTCTTGTCGTTGTTTTCGAACATTCGATGAATAACGAAGAAGACAGCAAAGACAAATTAGGATACCAATATGTGTGGAATTGTAGGCGCAATCGCTGAACGTAACGTTGTAGAAATTTTATTAGAGGGTTTACGCCGTCTTGAGTACCGTGGCTATGATTCAGCGGGCGTTGCTCTGCTTGATGGTGAAGGTAACTTGAAGCGTGAGCGACAAGTTGGCAAGGTAAAAGCATTGAGCGATGCCATTATCGCTAACCCAATAAAAGGCGCTACGGGGATTGCTCACACACGTTGGGCAACACATGGCGGCGTGAATGAAAAGAACGCGCATCCACATTTTTCTAACGAGCGTATTGCAGTTGTACACAACGGTATTATTGAAAACTATGAAGCGCTGAGACGCGATCTTCAAGCCAAGGGTTACACTTTCGGTTCTGACACTGACACCGAAACCATCGCACACACTGTTCACGAAGAAGTGAAGAAAGGCAAAGATTTATTGCTAGCTGTACAAGATTCTGTGAAACAGTTTCATGGCGCTTACGGTACGGTAATTATGGACAAAGAAGACGCAAACCGCGTTGTCGTTGCTCGCTCAGGTAGCCCACTCGTAATTGGTCTAGGCATAGGAGAGAACTTCATCGCTTCAGACCAAATGGCATTGTTACCAGTTACTCGTCGCTTTATCTTTTTAGAAGAAGGCGATGTAGCTGAAATTACACGTACTTCAGTGACTATATACGATCATAACGGCGACAAAGTAGAGCGTGAAGTTTTTGATTCAGAACTAGAGCATGATGCGGGTGACAAAGGCGGTTATCGCCACTACATGCTTAAAGAAATTCATGAGCAACCAACCGTAGTACGTAATGCATTGCAAGGCCGTTTAGGTGAAACTGACTTGGTAGAAGGCATATTTGGTGCCGGCTCGGAAGATATTCTAAAAGACATTAAACACGTGCAAATTATTGCGTGTGGCACCAGCTATCATTCAGGTATGACAGCGCGTTATTGGTTAGAGCAATATGCCAATGTGTCGTGCAATGTTGAAATTGCGTCTGAGTTCAGATATCGCAAATCAGTAGTACACCCAAACAGTTTGATCGTGACCATTTCACAATCGGGTGAAACTGCAGATACATTAGCGGCGTTACGTTTAGCCAAACAAAACGGCTACAAATCAAGTTTAACGATTTGTAACGTGCCAGGTTCTTCGCTTGTGCGTGAGTCGGACATGGCATTTATGACATTAGCCGGCGCTGAAATTGGTGTAGCATCCACGAAAGCTTTTACTACTCAATTAACGGCTTTCTTAATGTTGACCCTAGCGATAGGGAAATACAATGGCATGCTAGCAGCAGACAAAAAAGCCATTATTGACGGCTTACACAGTTTACCTACCAAGCTTGAAGAAACGCTCACGTTAACCAACGGTATAGAGCAGTTGGCGGAAGAGTTTGCTGACAAACAGCACAGTTTATTCTTGGGCAGAGGCGATCAATATCCAATCGCAATGGAAGGCGCTTTGAAACTTAAAGAGATTTCGTATATTCACGCCGAAGCTTACGCGTCAGGCGAATTGAAGCATGGTCCTTTAGCACTTATTGATGAAGAAATGCCGGTTATTGTCGTTGCACCAAACAACGAATTACTTGAAAAACTAAAGTCGAACGTTGAAGAGGTAAGAGCTCGTGGAGGCATCATGTATGTATTCGCTGATAAAGAAGCTCACTTTGCTAGTGACGAAACCATGCGCGTTATAAACGTACCGCATTGTGAAGCGCCAATTGCGCCAATTGTCTACACTTTGCCACTGCAGTTGTTGTCATATTATGTGGCGGTGATAAAGGGCACTGATGTTGATCAGCCGAGGAATTTGGCGAAATCGGTTACTGTTGAATAATAGGAGGCTGTAAAAAGTTTTTTTTGTGGTTTAGAAATAATGTTGGAAAGTGACTAAGCATTAGTCGAGGTCACTTTCCGTTTAAAAAACTTGCGGGTGGCGGACCTACGGTGTTTGCTAATGGCAAAATTACGGCATAAGCAGTCATACGCCGTTCAAATTTGTACGAAAAGTTTGTGGCAAGAACAACCCTAAACTTATTGATAAAAAAACCCAATCAGATTAGCCATACCACGCTAGGAGCATTTCAAAAGCGCAGCGTTTGAAGCGAGTTTTCGCCATCCAAAGAGATTTTGACTTTGCTGGGGCGGTCACCGGCGCATGACACACGAAAAACATAATGATGCTTGAACATGCCATATGTTGAGGCAAGGCCCTTCGCACCTCACTATCCAGATTTCAGTACCAAAGGCCAGCTTACTCACTCACCTCAACGACAAACATCCCGCAAATTTCTTCAACACCACAAATGAGTAACTACAAAACCACCCGCAAATACAGCTGTCACAGAGGCTAGTCGGTAGCGTAAATTTGTCCTATAGTCAGTGTTTGGACAGGTTGTTAGATTAGTGGGTGCTTTTACTAAAACTGCAATTGGCTTGGTGCCTATTGGGAATACTGGAGGGGCGAACATTAGTCCGTTTAAGAGCTTGCCTGTGAGTAAGGCTAATCAGGCGATTTTGGATGAGATCACAGAAAAAAAGCCCTAACCATCTAATTGATGTGAATAATCAGTCTGCATAAATCCAAGTATTTGATTGGCAGCTAGAGGTTTACTCAAATAGTAACCTTGAAATAAACCAGCACCCAGCAGCTTAATCGCTTCGCGCCCTAGCCTTGTTTCCACGCCCTCTGCTACTACTTTTAAGTCAAGTGACGATGCTAAGGCAATAATTGCTTTAACAATTTTGGTGTCGTTGCTGCCGTCGGATAAATCGTCAATAAACGACTTATCTATTTTAATGATATCGAAAGCGTAATTTTGTAAATAGCTTAATGATGAATAACCAGTGCCAAAGTCGTCAAGTGCTAAGCGTAGTCCAATTGTTTTAATACCTTTTAAAATGCGTTTCACTTTTTCGGGTTTATTGATAATAACCGACTCGGTCATTTCCATCACAAGTTGCGCTGGATTAACCTTATGGCGTTTACAACATTCTGCAACATGTGGAATAAAGGTCTCGTCTAGCAGCTGTTTTGCTGAAACATTGAAGGTTAAGTAGCCGTTTTCTGGGAAATGCTCACTTCTTTGCCATTCACTTAATTGCCGGCAGGTTTCATCAATCACCCAACGACCAACTTCAATAATCATGCTGGTTTCTTCTAGCATAGGAATAAAGCGGTCAGGCTTAACCAAAACATTATGCCGACTATTGAAACGAATCAATGACTCGAAACCAACTACCTTTAGTGTGTTGCTGTCGCTAATAGCTTGATAGTGCAGACAGAAACGATTTTCCTTTAGGCCTGTTCGCATTTCTTTAAGCAAACTTATCCGCTCATGTGAGCCAGCTTCTAGCTCATCGTTGAATAATTGGTATTTATTTTTACCCTCGTTTTTTGCGTTATAGAGCGCAAAATCAGCATTCTTAAGCAATATATCTGGACTTGAATTTGCATAGCTACCTTGCGCGATCCCTAGGCTAGTTGTGATATGTATGTCGTGCCCATCAATTAAATAGGGTGCTGCCATTGTCTCTATGATCTTTTTCGCGACCACTAATACTTCCGTTAGATGGTCGTCTTTACCCAGTAACACAACAAACTCATCACCACCAAAGCGAGCGATAGTATCTATCTGCCGCAAACTGTTAATTAAGCGCTCGGCAACTTTTCTGAGCAATATATCTCCAACGTTATGCCCCAGGGTATCGTTTACATCTTTAAAACCATCCAAGTCTAAAAAGAAAACCGATACTAAAGAGTGATTACGTTGGGATAATAAAAAGGCTTGTTGCAAACGGTCTTGAAATAATACCCTATTCGCTAACCCGGTTAATTCATCATACTCTGCAATATGCCGTAATTTTTCTTGGTTTATATAGCGTTCGGTTACATCTGCGCAGGTTCCTAAAAAGCCCTCAACTTCACCATCGACAGAGAACAGCACGCGCATGCTGAAATCAACCCATTTTGTGGTGCCTGATGGCGTAACCAAACGAACCTCTTGGCTGTGATCCGTTCCAGCTTGTAAGCTATTGCGAAGCGACTCTAAAAAGTGAGAGACGTCATCTGAATGTATCGCGTTTATCCAATGTTGTTCATTGTTATCTTCGTGAACCAAGCCTGAAAATTCATACCATTTTTCATTTGCAAATACACAGTTCCAGTTATTATGTACGCGCAGTATTGCTACCGGCGCTAGCTGCGTTAATGCATTTAACTGCTGTGTGGTGCGTTTGTAATCTTCTGCGCTTTTACGCAAAGCAGTAATGTCTTGAATCTGCAGTGTTGTATAGCGCTTCGTGCCGTGCGTGTATCTAAAAATAGTAAGATTCACGATGCATTCTGAACCGTCATGACGGATGGCGCGCTGCTCTTCCCATAACCTTGGTCCAATATCTTTGCTTTTACTACCAAATCGGGCTTGCTGATTTGACCACTGAAACAATGAGTCAAAATCAGGGATAAAACAATGTATGTCGATACCTTTTAGAGGATGGTTAGACTCTTCGTGTTTTAATGACGAAATGTGGAAAAACATATCTTGTGCTGTTGGATTACTTAACAATATCCGTGAAGCAGCGTCTACTACAATAATACCTAGGGGGGAGGATGAGATTAAACTACTCAAATACCTATTATCAGCTATTTCCTGATCAAGCCCTAAAAAATTACCGCGAACTGACTCCGCGCTTTGCAATGTGCACATTATTGCGCCCATAAGCGGTTTAAGTTTGTCTAGCAGTTCAGGCTTGTATCCATGATCTTCACGTGTATTTGCCAATACATAAATGGCACGCAATTGATTGTGCGTTACTATTGGGAGGATCATCAGCGCTGAAAAATTCATCTCAGGATTCAGCACTTTTCTCGAACCTTCTGGTAGTGGATGGTTGTAGAAAATAGGGCTACTTAGCAAGCGTGATTTACCGACCCATGACGCTAAAACATCTGTATCTACGAACTGTGTTTTGTTCTGATGATGTAAGGGCGTTAATTCAGCACCAGGAAGAATAGGAAATTCAGCGTTTTTACCCGAAACATAACATGCCCCATATTCACTTTTACTAATGGTTATAAAAAAGCTAAGCACTAATTGAAATATCTTGGCAGAAGCGTCAGGATCGAAAAGTAATTCTTGAATGGCATCAATAGCGTCTCTTGTATCGATATCTCTGCGCCGATTGTCACCCACCTCTTTTGTAATAGGAGAGTTAATAACGGGTGTTTTACCTTCTGGGGTCTTAGACATTCTAAATTCTATACTCGTACTAATAAGTTATAACCGCTTGTTTTTGCGTTAAATTTTACAAAAATATCAATAAGCAAAACCCTCGCAATTTTAGTATAGTATTTAGTGTGTTAAAAAAGCTAGTAAAATTAAATAACACAAATTCCTAATTATACTTTAGCATAGACATTATTTTGCTATCAATGCGATCAAAAAGGGTAAATACGAAATGACCAATGCGCCAAAGGGAGATGCTAGCCTCCCTGAAATTCAATTACCTACTCACTTTATAGGTATTGGAGCTTCGGCTGGTGGGCTTGAGGCTTTGCAAACATTACTTCAGCATTTGCCAACGGACACTGGCGCATGTTTCGTAATTGTCCAGCACTTATCACCTGACTTCAAAAGTATGATGCTGGAATTACTGAGCAAGCAGACCACGATGAACATTCAAAATGTAGAAAAAGATGTGCTGGCGAAAGCCAATACTATTTATTTACTGCCCCCGAAGAAAAATATTATTGTTGCGCAAGGTAAACTTTCCGTTAGCGATAAAATACCGGATTCTGGACTTAGCTTACCTATTGATGTGTTTTTTCGATCGTTAGCAGAAGACAAAAAGGAAAGGGCTATTGGTATCATTCTATCGGGTACAGGCTCGGATGGAAGCAGAGGCTCAAAAGCGCTAAAAGAAGCGGGCGCACTGGTTATTGCGCAAGAGCCTGATAGTGCTAAATTCGATGGTATGCCAAATAGCGCTATTAATACTGGTATCGTTGACTTAATTCTTCGACCAGAAAACATTGGGGATCAACTTTCCAAATATATTCAGCACCCAATCGTAAGTGGTAAGTCGAATAAACTGAAAGATGAGATTCAATCGAATGAAGACGTTATGGATGAAATATTCAATATTTTACGTCTCAAAAGCGATATCGATTTTGCTAAATATAAACGCAGTACTATAGTTCGTCGCATAGAGCGACGCATGACAATAAAACAAGTCGCGTCGTTACAAGATTATTTAACACTCCTATTCAAAGACAGTTATGAAGTAACACTATTAAGCAAAGAATTACTAATTGGCGTGACAAGATTTTTTAGAGATGACGAAGCTTTCAAAGTCATAGTTGAAGATGTAATACCTAAAATAGTAAGTGAATCAAAAGAAAGCACACTTATAAGGGTATGGAGTGCTGCTTGTTCCTCTGGAGAGGAAGCTTATTCCGTTGCCATACTACTCAATGACGAAGTCGAAAAGCAAGGTCTCAAGCGCGACATAAAAGTGTTTGCGACTGATGTTAACCCGCAAGCAATATCCGAGGCCAGCGCGGGTATGTATGGCAGTGATATTGAAAATGATATAAAGCCAGAATTACTAAATAAATACTTTTTAAAAAGGCCTGACGGCGGTTATCAAGTTACACAAAAAATACGACATATGGTCGTGTTTGCTACTCATAATATGATCACAGATCCTCCTTTCTCAAATATTGATTTAGTTACTTGCCGCAATGTCCTTATCTACTTTCAGCAAAGCGCACAAAAGCGTGTGTTAACTCGATTTCATTTTGCATTGAAAAAGCATGGCTACTTATTTTTAGGGTCTTCAGAGAACCTAGGTGATTTAGCTATGCATTTTGAAACTATTAGCGAACGTCAAAAAATTTATTTAAAAGCAACTGACATTCGTTTAAGTATGGATAATAACTCACAACTACCGAATGCAAAAAAAATAGCGGCTACCATTCCATCTGTTTCTAGTTTGATGAAAAATTATAGAAGTAATGGCGCAATGAGCAGCGCAATAGGCTTTGCCAACGAAATATTAATAACCGAATATGTGCCCCCCTGCATCCTACTCAATGATGATTACGAGGCATTGCATGTTTATGGCGACACTAGTCCTTTTGTTAAACGCTTACCACCAGGGCGCATTAGTACCAGTATTGGCGACTTGGTTAACGATGACATTAGTATTGCAGTAACCTCTGCTCTGCAGCGTGCAAAAAATGCCAAAGAAGAAGTTTATTACACTGATATGCAAACACATTCAGGCGACAACGATATTGGCCTAAATTTACGTGTGAAATACATTAAAGAACATGATTTGGCTGCTGCCCCAGGATATTTTTGGGTGGTATTCGAAAAAGTTGAATCGACCATTAAGACATCTTCAGCGGTCAAGTTTGATGTTAGTCAGCAAGCTAAGCAGCGAATTCAAGACTTAGAAATGGAGCTAAAACTAAGCAAAGAACATTTGCAAGTGACGGTAGAAGAGCTTGAAACCACGAATGAAGAACTCCAATCGGCCAATGAAGAACTTATGTCGGCAAATGAGGAATTACAAAGCACAAACGAAGAACTGCAATCGGTGAATGAAGAGTTGTACACCGTTAACACCGAATACCAAGAAAAAATAACGGAAATATCGCAAGCTAATGGTGACCTTGATGAAGTACTCAGAGTATCTGAAATTGGTATTATATTTTTGGATGAAAATCTACTGATTCGCCGCTACACAGATGCTGTAACTACTTACGTTAACTTGCTTGAAACCGACTTAAACAGACCTCTGCATCACATATCAAAAAATATTGATTACGATAATATGCTATCGGATGTTGTTGACGTGCTGAACACTGGCGTCTCAATCGAAAACGAAGTTATCCTTGAAGACAAAAAATTACTCCGTGTTGTGATTAACGCTTATAATAACGATAAGACCACGAAGACTAAAGGCGTAGCAATTACCTTTTCTGATATTTCCAGATTAAAGTATATGGAAATGGGTATGGTGGTTGCTTATAAGCAACTGCGTTCGAGTGTTAACAGTGCTTTAGAAATGCTCGACACCAAGCCGTTCAACGATGTTATTCGTGTTTTAACACTGGACGATAATCCTAATCATTTGGAGCTACTGAATCAGCAACTTTCAAAAATTAGCAGTTTTGAGTTACAAGTACATGCAGCCAGCAGCATTACAGAAGCTTTTGAGTGTATTGAAGACAACAATATTGATATTTGTCTTTGTGACTATTACTTGGAAAATGAGAACGCACTCAATTTCATTGATCGCTTGGCATTGAATGAGGTTAATATACCCGTGATTGTGATAACAGGTGATGCGAATGAGAACCTCAATCCTCTATTGCTGTCTCACGGTGCACTGGACCTTATTGAAAAAGATGAAATATCGCCAGCACTCTTAGACCGTAGTATTCGATTCGCGATCCGTCGAAACCAAATCGATTCACATATTGCAGGCTTAATTGCAGAAAATGTTAGTAAAATAAAATAAGGTTGAATTCAAACTTACCGATGTCAAATGAAGCCCATATAAAAAGCCTTTTAGCAGGATTAACACACCAGTTAAAAGGCTCATTTGGTGCAAGCGCAAGTTTAGCACAAATGCTTAAAGAGACTTATGTTGATAAGCTTGATGATACAGCGTTAAAGTGGCTTGATATGATATCGACAGAATACGATACGTCGAAAAGAAAATTGTTCGGCATTTCAAGCTTGGCTTGTTTGTACGATTATCACGTGCAAACATCACCATGCTCACTATCTGAAATAGTTAAAAAGGCTTTGCTAGAAAGCAAGCGTATTTTGAATAGCGAAGAGTTCGGCAATGTCCAGTTAGTGAGTGATATACAATGTAGCACTCATAACCTAATGACTATTGTAACGAGCAATGAATTAATTACGCAGTACATAAACGAATTGTTTTTGAACAGCGCCACTCACGCAGTACCGATTCAATCTGCACTAAACGATGCAGAAAATACGCCGCTAATAATAAAGTCTGAATTTCGTTACCTTGATACCGGAAACTCCCATTTACTGCTTTACGCAGACAACGGACATTTACTGACTACAAAAGATATCGAATATATTCAAATTCCTTTTAATACCTTAAAACGTAGCCGCTCTGTCGCGCAATCGGCTGGTTTAGGTTTGAGTAAATTGGCTCAAATTGCTGAGGTATTAGATGCCACACTGACATTTAGTATAGGCACTAACGAATATACTGGATTGCAATTGAGTCTTGAGATACCGAAGGTATAGATTGGCCGCCATAATTCAAATGTAAGTGTTTATGGCGGGTGGTGCAGGTGTAATTGGTGGTTTGGGTTTATTCGATGTTCTGGATCTGATTATTTGTTAATGTTTTAATTTCATTAAATTCATTTATTTACAGTTTTATTTCTTAATTTAAATAAGTTAAATCACCAAAAAGTCACCAATTTACATAAGCTCAAAATTTACTTCACCCGCACCTGAATAAGTTATCTGCTCGGTCCACCTTTTACCGTTTATTTGAAGCGTTCAGCGACCGTTGCTGTTGCTTATGTCAAGGTCGGCTAGACGGCAATAGCCGACGTACGCGGTTCAAATTAGATTCGTTACGATTTTCACAATAAGCTAACTCGAAAGATTCTGAACATATTGAGTTTCAATAAACTCCTCCGCGCAATATCATCGTTAGATGAGAAAAAGCGGACAGTCGTCCGCTTTCATTAATCAATATCAAATGGGCTGACTGCCCCTGACGAATGCTGTCCAATCACGTGGGTATAAATTTGAGTTGTTCTCAAGTCGTTATGCCCCAATAGCTCCTGTACTGTGCGAATATCCGCTCCGGCAATTAGCAGCTGAGTAGCAAATGAGTGCCTAAATGTATGAGCGGTAACATGCTTTGTAACTCCCGACTTTTTGACCGCTAGTTTTAATGCCTTAGCCAAGGCAGTGCTGTGAAGATGGTGTCGACAGTAATATCCATCATAAGGATGTTCGCAACGGCTCGTGGATGGGAATAAGTATTGCCACTTAAACTCCTTCACAGCATAGGGGTACTTTCGGGCTAAGCTCGGCGGTAAGCTTGTCATTCCATTACCTTCCGCAATATCGTTTATGTGTATAGCGCGTACTCTTTCTATCTGTGCTTTTAATGGCTCTATCAACTTCTTAGGTAGCATTGTGGTGCGATCTTTGCCGCCTTTTCCTCGAAATACAAAGACAGTTTTAGCCTCTAAATCGATATCTTTAATGCGTAATTTTAGTAATTCCGTTTTGCGCAGCCCGCTGCCGTATAGCAATGAAAACATCAGTCTGTACTTAGGCGTCATTAATCCAATGATAGACAACGCTTCTTTGTGTGAAAGTACAGTAGGAACCCGAGTAGGCGCTTTCGCTCTCACTGCATCAGGTAGCAGTGTTAACTCCCTTTCGAAGATATGCTTATACATAAACACAATGGCGCACAACGCCAAGTTTTGGGTAGATGAGGTGACTTGTCGATTAACCGCGAGATGAGTCAGGAATTGGGTCACCTCTTGGGGTTCTAGGGATTTTCCCCTCTAAAGTAACATAAATCGCCACAACCCTCGCAGTTAATGGCTTGTGGAGCTGGGTTACCTTTCATTTTAGACTTCATTTTCAACAATAGGCCTAGTTATTTCCTGTAAATCAGGTAGTTTGCGGTTACTAGCGAACTGATAAGTGCCGCTCAGATTAATGTTCTGCCATGCAACGGGTGATACTT
>Ga0209305_1000106_pt1 | contig 58737 bp, 37 predicted proteins | sample COGITO_mtgs_1103_FD_184792 | JGI IMG/M metagenome (GOLD analysis project Ga0209305, IMG submission 184792) | Pelagic marine microbial communities from North Sea - COGITO_mtgs_110321 (SPAdes) (version 2) | ecosystem: Environmental > Aquatic > Marine > Epipelagic ...
CTTGGGATTCGAGCAGCTCTCGCTCTCTCGCTCTCTCGCTCTCTCGCTCTCTCGCTCTCTCTCTCCGTACGCGTGCGCGTCCTTCTACTATAACTCCGTCTTCGTTGCACCGCTCGTCTTTGCTAAAATCTCAAACCCTTCTATCCTCTCTTTAAACATCCCCTCGATATCCTCTCTCGACCACGCTTGGTCCACGTCCACCGCCTCCTCGATGGCGTCTTCGCCGACTCTCGCGTCTCGAGTGAACGTTATCGTCGCCGGCGCGCCTTGTTTCATTTGCAGTTTCAACTTCGAATAAAACTCTGAGATTCGTTCCGGTTGTTTTTGTAACGATATTTTCTTCCCTTGTTCCGTCTCTTTCCCCGGGTTGGAGACTAACTCCTTCAGACCGGGAAAGTTCGCCAACCGTCACGAGCACGCCGTTATCGTCGCGCGATCGAATTTGACACCATTAAACGCATCGTCGTTTTCATCCTCGTCGTTCTCTTTGCAACACTCCAAGCACTCGCTCACGAACTGGTTTTGGTAGTCGTTTTCTCCCAGCGCGTCTTTCAGTGCGACGCGGCAGTAGTCGCAGCGCACCACGTTCGGGTCGTACCCACGGTCGATGCATTTGGAATTCGAGCGCAGTTGTGATGATGTTGACGTTGTTGTCGTTGGATCCTCCTTTTCCGCGACGGCGACGGGAGCATACGAAGAAGAAGAAGAGAGGAAAAGGAACGCTCCGAAGATGACAACGACGAGAGAAGAAGAAGAAGAAGAAGAGGAGGAGAGTTTGCGAGTCGTCGTCCGCTTCTTCATCATCATCTCGTCTTAAACTTTAGGTGTTGTTGTGGGGAAAGACACGCTCTGAAAAAGCAGTTGAGCAGTTTGGTGGTACAAAGAAGACAAAGACCCTCTTCTCCTCGGGCGGTGGTGGTGGTTTAGGATGTCGGTCGTGACGCGCACGCAGAGGGCATTTTCGCCGCAGCTTCTCTCTCGCACAGAAAGAACTCTTTCTCTCTCTCTCTTATATACACACACATGTGGTCTCTTCTTCTTTTCTTAAAAACGTCTTTATTTATTTTTAGATCACAAAAAAGAGTGCGCGTTGACCAAACACCTCTTCCTCTTTTCTCTCTCTCTCTCTCTCTGCGTCTCTTCACCTCTCTCGTTGAGTCTTGTCTTCGCGACAACAACAGAGATGATTAAGGACGCGTCGTCGTCGTCGTCCTCTTCTTCTTCTTTGTTTCAAATCTCCGCGAAAACTCTCGAAGAAGCTTTCGCACAAACCTCGTACCTCTCGTACGAGACAGTCAAGCAGAGCACACAAAGAGCGTCTGTGTTCGCGAGAGAGAAGGCTTTGCGAGAACGAGAGAAGAGGAAAGAGGCGAGCGAACGAGCGAAGAAAGAGTTGAGAGAAGAGCATGCGAGGATTGAGAGAGAAATCGAGAGAAGATTGGAAAGGAAAAAGGAGGAGGAAAAGGAGGAAAAGAAGGAAGAAAGCGAAGAAGGTTTTTCGGATGGGAACTTTTGTCGACATCGCGAGAAGGAAAGAGATGAGACGAAGCAAAAAGAATGCGAAGAACGGAGCGAACACGAGAAAAAAGACATCGTTCGACTCGAGTCGGAAGCGGCGAGGTTGAAGCAAAAGCAAACGTTACTCGAAGTTGAGTTTGAAATCGAAACGAAGAGAGAAGCGGAGCGCTCCGAGCGAGAGGCGAGATTGAAAGAGAAGGAAAGGAGTAGAGAACTAGAGAAGTTACGAAAGGAGGTCGAGGTTACGAAGGAAACGTTAGAAAACGAACAGTTATCTCACGAGAGATTCGTGCAAAGCATGCTCGGAGACGCTACATTTTGGACGAGCGAAGTCGAGAGGAGAAACGAGAAACGCGAGGAAGACGCAGAATCGGAAAGGAAAGCTCTGCTCGAGACGCTCGAGAGGACAGACGCGAAAGCGACACGATTGGAGGAAGCGAAAGATGCGTTGAGAAAAGAAATGGAGAGACGAGACGCGCGACTGAAAATGAACGCGAGAATCAAAGAGCGTGTTTCCGCTCAAATCGTCATCGCGAGATGTTTCCGAACGCATAGGGAGCGAAAGCGAGAGAGCGAACTTCTCGAAAAATCTGCTTCCAAGAAAAAGAAAAAGAAAAAGAAGAAACAAAAGGGCGCAGCTACCACAACTAAGGCTGTTAAACCTCGTTGAATAATGCGTCTGTTCTTTCTTATATCTGTTTTGAATTCACTTGAATGCCCACAACAGTATTAGTTTCTCGAAAAATCTTTCGCATGGTTTTTTCACTATCAATCTTTCGCTTCCAACGAGACTCGCGCCATTTCCAACGCGCCTTCGTACGTATCGTTCCCTCCGATAAACAACCCGTTGTGGACAAATACACATCCGGGAATTCCGCTCTTTTCGCTCAAGTCTTGATCTCTCAACCCGGCCCATTCTTTTTTCAACCCTTTCCTCTTATCGAAACTCCCAGCCGCGATCGGTACGGTCGCCACGCGCCACTTCTTCGCACTTTCGTCCTCGAACAACACAAACTCCACGCGCTTCTCCTCGGAATCCAGCCCGGACTCTTTCTCCACCTCGTACAAATGGTCCTTCCACGGACAGTACTGCTCCAACTTTATAATCTTCCCAGACGTGTCCACTTCTTCTCTCTTTGCAATCGCCTCTTCCACCGGCTTCCTCCCTGGCAACCACACGTTCGCCAAATAGTTCAACTCTTCGTCAAACTCTTTCCCGGCGAGCGCGACCGCTTTCAAAAACTGTTCCATCTGCCGTTCCGCGGTGAACGGTTCGTTCCAATTCGGGTTCAGCTTTCCAACTCGACTGGATAAGTTCGTATTGTTCTCGTAGTTCGGTTCCGCGCCTTCCAAAATATCGTATTGCGAAACTCCGTTATCGACGCCGTCCACCGCTTCGATAAAACTCTTGTACATCTTCAGATACAACTGATTGGTCACCGGGTCCTCTACACTCTTCTCGATCTTCTTGCTCACGATTTCCTTCCCGAAGTGTTTATACACCAACCCAGCGGAGCTTAACTTGGTCTTGAAATCGTTAAACGTCTCCGAGAACCCTTTTTGGTGGTGGTCGAAGCGTAACTTTGCGACGTCGTACTCCGCGCCGACGTCGAGAACGACCGCGCATTTCGCCAACGCGTCGGCATCTCTCGTGCGAACGATTCGGCAGTTGGAGAACTGCTCCGTGTTTTGAAGCAAGTAGCACCCCAAAGCTTCGTCGCAGTGGAACGACCCGTCGTGCGTGCCGATGGTGTCTTCAGTTCCCGTCATGGATTGATGCCTTTTCGATGATGTTGCCGCTGTTTTCGTATCTCCGAAATCTCTCTTGGACATGCGCGTTCGGGAAAAGTGAACTCGACGGTGAGGAAACGTCTTCCTTTCACTTTCGTTTACGAAGAGGAAAGAAGAAGAGAGACGCTTTATTCCAGACGACGATTTAGAAAACGAGGACGAGGAGTAACGAGAGCAGAGCCTGAAGGAAGTTTGATGATGAAACGTCGAGAAGAAGAGCGACATAAAAGTGATGAATTCAGATATGTTTTTGTGCTTTTACGTGAATGGATTTGAGTCTTCATTCTACGGCTTCTCGCTAAATGTTCGCGCGACCCTTATATCGTCTCGAATTCTCATAAATAGTTATGATTCCCGATATACTTCCACACTTTTCATTCCTCCCCAGTTACTATCTTCTTTTAAAACAATTTTTGATACAGAGCCCGATGAAGTCGTGAAATACCACGTGCTGGTTCCTGCCACCTGAGTACAGTCTATATCGTAGTACTTAACTAGACCAAGTTGAGTTCGTAAAGTAGTACCGTGACTGCCCACGGCAAACCAACCAGTCCACGTCCCGTCACTCTTTAAAAATTTTCGACTCCCATTTCCAGTATGTCTTATTTCATCGACGACTCCATCTGCATAGTGAAACTGTACGTAAGCATAACCACCTGTATGCACATCCGCATGCCAAACATAGACAGTGTAATCACTCTTCGCATCACCATTTAAGGTGACTTCGCCATTGTTGACTGTGCCTGACCACGGCATTTAATCCATGGGACGAACATCGCACGAACTCGCCGGACCGGAGACGGCGTCGTCACACGCGAAATTCGCTTCAAATGCAGTCGCTCCGAAAAACATGTTAGATTGCGCCGTTGTCGCTGCCGTTCCCGTCCACAAGGAAATGTCTTGCTGAAATGCCAATGCTCCGTAAAACATATATCTCATGTCTGTTACTTTGCTGACGTCCCAATTTATAATTGGACTATTAAAAGTCCTCGCGTACTGAAACATACCATACATGTTTGTAACCTTGGCGGTGTTCCACAAGGACATATCTGAGTTCATCAAGTACGCTTTGGTAAACGTTTGCTGAAAGCTCATGACTGAAGAAACATCCCATTGACTTAGATCCGTGTCTAAGTTCTGACAGTCATTAAACGTTGATTTGAATGTTGTAACTTTAGAGACGTCCCATTTGCTCAAGTCTTGATTGAAACTAGAAACACCAGAAAACATGTACGACATATCCTCCGCCGACGACGTGTCCCAACCAGAGATATCTTGATTAAACGAACTTCTCGCGAACATAGTTGAAAAATCCTTCACCGACCCAGTGCCCCAATACCCGAGCGCTTCATTAGTTGCAAGTTCGCCGTTAAACTTAGAAGCGTACCCGAACATTCCATACATGCTCTCCACTAAGCTCGTATTCCACTTCAAATTTTGATTAAAATTCGGGTTGGAATAAAACGTAGTTTCCATGGTCGTCACGCTCGACGTATCCCATGTACCAATCGGTTGGTTGAATGCATGCGCTCCTCCGTAGTATGTTGCGAACGTCAAATTCATATTCTTCACTTTCGTCGTCGTCCAGCTCGAAATGTTTTCGTCAAATACCGCCGCCCCATAAAACGTGCCCTCCAAAGTCGTGACTTTCGCCGTATTCCAGTTGCTCAATCCGACGCCTTTGAATTTACTAGCATACGCGAAAGAATAATCTAGTTTAGCCACTTTACTCGTGTCCCAGCCCGAAAGATCAGAATCAAACTCAGTCGCAGAGAAGAACATGCGTGACATGGACGTTGCCGTCGACGTACTCCAGCGCGACAGGTCCTGATTAAACACCTGGCAACTTTCGAACGTACCTGTAAAATCCACCACCGATCGCGTATCCCAACCGGTAATGTTTGCATTAAAAGTAGATCTGCTCTTAAACGCCTCTGCAAAATTAGAAACCAGCGAAACGTCCCAATCGCTCATCACGCCAAACGCGCTGTCCGGGCAAATCCCGTGTACCGGATCCACCGTCAAACATTCGTTCACCGCCGCTATAAAATCCGTGTAGTCTCCCGGTAACGCTCCAACCGCGGTTTCGCACAGATCACCCACAAATTGATCTTTACACACGCAATGCGTCGCATCGAACGCTTTGCTCTCAAAATCAAATCTCATCTCCTTCGTCCCGTCTCGGTTACACTGGACGTTCCCTGCATCACTCGCCGATAACAACTTCACGTTCGCTAACGTGTCGCTCAACTTTGTCAACTGCGCTTCCACCTTGTCCAAATCGTACCCGACATCTCCGGTTAAATCTAAACTGTCGTCTTCCAAAGCCGCGATGTACACGTCAGAAGGCACGCGAACGACCGAGGCGTCGATGAGAATTTCCGTCTTGGAGACCACCGCCACCGTGCCGTTGACGTACGATTTCACCGCGAAAGTCTCCTCTTCTTCACTTCCTACTGTTGCTGTTGCGGTGGCAATCTGAGCCTCTACCCCGGCGAAAGAGAACAAGAACAAGAACGCGAGAGATAAAAGAGAGGAGAAAACGAACCCCGAAGCGCTTCTCCCTTTTCTTTTACGTTCGCTTTTCCTTCTTCTCGAGAAACCGCACTCATCGGCGTTCCTTTTCATGATGACGCGATCAAAGAGCGGTAGACAATTAAGCGGTCGACAATTGTTTTTCCCGAGAAGAAGAATCATCGTTTCAAAGTTTTGTCCTCCTGATCCTCCACCTCGATCGTTCCCTCTCGCGACGATTTAGGTGTGGTCGCGTTTGAAAACACCTTTTTTCTTCGGATCGAGGACGAGAGTTGTTCTCAAAGACAGAGAGTGTTGTTGTTGTGTGTGTGTGAGTGTTTAAATGCGCCAGAAGCGTTTGAATTATGAGGGAAGTGTTGTTGTTGTTTTTGGGGGGAGTTTTTTAGGGCAAATCGTTTCAAAAAGTCCTTTGTTCGACGACTAGACAAGATGTGCAAAACTGAGAGACCTTTTTGAGGGAGTATTCGAAACGCACTTCTTCTCAGCTCTTCTGTATGCGAGAGCACGAAAGGCAATGAATAAAAAGGACGCATCAAACCCACACAACACAATACAGGGCCAAAGTCTCTGAATAACGAACTCATTTCACACTCTGTATATCATCGCGCGGCGGGAATTAATATACACTTGTCTCGAGGAAAAGAAGATAAAGAAGAAGAAGTATCATCATGCCGTCTTCAATCGGCGACCGGTTGTACGAACTGATGCGGCGACCGTCGGAGGAGAGGCAAAAGTATCGCGTGATTCCACCAAAAGTGAGTTTGGGGATGAAATTTGAGGATGGATTTTACGGCGGCGACGAGCACGCGGGAAGGCAAGGAAGAGAACGCGGTGGTGGTGGTAGTGGTAGCAGTGGTGTGAGAATCGAAACGGATACGATGGGGGAGGTGGAAGTTCCAGCGGAAGCGTTGTATGGCGCGCAAACGCAAAGGAGTTTGGAGAATTTCCGAATTGGTGGTGAAAAGATGCCGTTCGCGTTGGTGCACGCGTTGGGGATGGTGAAACACGCCGCGGCGACGGTGAACGAGAGAGACGGGAATTTAGACCCGAAAATTGCGGAGGCGATTCGGCAGGCGTCGTTGGAAGTTATATCCGGGAAGTTTGATCGGTATCATTTCCCGTTGGTCGTCTGGCAAACCGGGAGCGGGACGCAAACGAACATGAACGTAAACGAGGTGATTTCAAATCGAGCGACGGAGTTGTTAGGAGGGAAGTTTGGGTCAAAGTTAGTCCACCCGAACGATCACGTGAACATGAGTCAAAGCTCGAACGATTCGTTTCCAACCGCCATGAGCGTTGCCACGGCGTACGAGGTGTACGAAAAGTTGATTCCAAATTTACAGTTGTTGTACCAAGACGTCAAACAGAAAAGCGAGGAGTGGAAGGATATCGTGAAGATTGGGCGGACGCATTTACAAGACGCGGTACCGATTACGTTAGGGCAGGAGTTTTCCGGATACGCGCAACAGATTAAGAACGCGTTGATACGCGTGAGAGCATCGTTGGTGCACTTGTTGGAATTGGCCATCGGCGGATCGGCGGTTGGCACCGGGTTGAACACGTCCGCGAATTACGCCGAGGATATGGCGAAAGAGATTTCCAAGTTGACTGGATTACCGTTTGTTTCCGCACCGAACAAATTTGAAGCGTTAGCCGCGCACGACGCGCAGGTGGCGTTGAGCGGGATGTTGAAAACAGTCGCGTTGAGTCTTTCAAAAATAGCCAACGACGTGCGATTGTTAGGATCTGGGCCGAGAGCTGGATTAGGGGAGTTGTATTTGCCGGAGAACGAGCCAGGGAGTTCGATTATGCCCGGAAAGGTCAATCCAACGCAGTGTGAGGCGTTGATGATGGTGTGCGCGCAAGTTATTGGTAACGATTGCGCCATCTCCGCCGGGAACTCTATGTTGTCGCATTTTGAATTAAACGTCGCGAAACCATTAATTGTGTATAATAACTTACAATCGGTGGAACTGTTAGCAGATGCGAGTAAAAGTTTCGCGGAGAGATGCGTTCGTGGGATCCAACCGAACCATCAAGCGATACAGAAGCATTTGGAAAGTTCGCTCATGCTCGTGACCGCGTTGAATACGAAAATCGGTTACGACAAGGCGGCAAAGATTGCGAAGAAAGCGTTCAAGGACGGGACGACGTTGAAAGAAGCGGCGTTGGCGTTAGGGTTAGTCAGCGAGGAAGACTTCGATACGATTGTCAATCCGAGGGAGATGATTGGACCAAATATTGTCGCGCGATCGAAACTTTAAGAAAAAATGTTTGAAGTTTGAAGCCCCGCGAATATTATTAGGAGTTTTAGTTTTGTACATATATACGCACACGTGGGTAGCGTCCACATGAAAAGCGCTCAAACGACCCGTTATTATTCATTTATCACACGTACTTCTCAAAAAATGTCTTCACGTTCTTCCACGCCTCGTTCGCTTGGGTTTCGTCGTACGGCGCGAACCCTTGCGACTTCTCTCTCGCCTCGAACGACTCGTACGGATCTGGCTTGGCGTTCATAAACGCGTGCCCGACGCCTGGATACAAAATAACCTCACAATCGCCCGACGCTGGACATTGCTTCAACTTCTCCTCCAACTCCGTCGCGTCCTTTTTGCTCGAAAACCCTTCCAAATTATCCAACTCGCCAAAGTTTGCCAAAACCGGTTTCTTCACGTTCGCTTCGACGTCGAATCCGCTCGGAACGCCGTAAAACACCACGCATGCATCCACGTCGTCGCTCGTGCACCCTCCGAGCAAACTCAACGCCCCTCCCATACAAAACCCAATCGTCCCCACTTTTTCTACATTCTTCGTCTCTTTCATGTACTTGGCGACTTCCCCGATCTCCTTCGCCGCGTTCATGAAATCCATCTGGTTCATCAAATGACTCGCTTCCTCTTTGTCCACCCCAATTTTCCCTTTGTACAAATCAGGCACGACCACGTACGCGTCGAAATCGTTCGAGAGCTTTTCCGCGTGCGCTAAAATCCCAGAGTTTACCCCCCTATATTCGTTTGAAAGCGACGAGACAAGAGCGAGAGAGAATAACATGATTAATACTAAGTATCTCTCTCTCCATTTTTATAACGAACTCTAAGAACTTTTGATGAGAAAAAAAAGAAGAGAGAGAATATACTACAAAAACAAAAGAAACAAAAACAAAACAACTATTCTCACCACCACTCTTGTATGCATATCAACCCTCGCTTGCTCTCTTTTGAACTCCCGAACTCGACCGCTGGGATCTTTAACGGGGAAATCGTTATTCGATTCATATCTCTTTTTGTAACGAATTTTTGCTAAAAATTTTGCCTCCAAATGCATCACCATTTTCGTTTAGGGTTTGTACACTATTAGGGTTTACTAACGTTTCCTTTCTCTCTTCGTTTCTTTCCTCAGAGCAAATTTCTCTCTCTCTCTCTCTCTCTCTCTCTCTCTCTCTCTCTCTCTCTCTTAATAAAATGAGCGTGTTAGACCGCTTCCCGCACTCGACCGCGGAACTGAAACGGGTGAAAACCGTTCAGTTTGGCGTTTTATCGCCGGATGAAATCGTGAGTTTACTTGTCTTTCTTTCTCTTAAAGAAATGATTTGGAGGGAAAATCGAGTGATCATCATCGGCCGACAAATTGATGATTTCAAAGCGCGATTCTTTCTTTTTCTCTCGTCCTGTCGCGGGATGTTCTCTCGGTCGAGCAGTCGTGTTGATCTTTCGCTCGCGCGGTACGCGCTGGCGAGACGATATCGAAATGCTCGAAAGAAGATTTCACACGCGTGGCTCCTCTTCTGCGCGTGGAAACACTCTTAAGTGAGATTTTGAGCGCAAAATGGCACGAGAGAAGGACGTCGTCATCTGCTCGAATTCCTCGCTCGAATTCCGAGCGCGCTGTTTTTTTCTTCATCAACAATCTCTCTTTGCTCACAAACGCGATGATCACAAATTATTGACATTAATTCTCTTCTTCTCTCTCTCTCTCTCTCTCTCTTTCCCTCTTTCTCTTTCTTCATGAAAACAGCGAAAAATGTCGGTGTGCGAAATCGAAACCTCGGAAACGTACGAAAAGGGCAAACCGAAGAGAGGCGGTTTGTCCGACCCTCGGATGGGGACCATGGACAGAGGGACGGTGTGTGAAACGGACGGGGCGGATTCGGTGCACAATCCGGGGTATTTTGGACACTTGGAGTTGGCGAAACCGGTGTATCATCACGGATTTTTAAACGTCGTGTTGAAGGTTTTGAGGTGCGTGGGATATTCTTCGTCGAGAATTTTGTTGGATCCGGAAACTGACGCGAGGTTTAACCAAATCATGCGGATTCAGAACCCGAAACATCGATTAAAGAAATTGACGGACGCGTGCAAGACCAGGACGGAGTGTCCGCACACCGGGACGGCGCAACCGTTGTATCGGTGCGAAGGGATGAAGATTACCGCGAACTTTGAGAAGTGCGACGAGGAGTTGTTGCCGGACGGTGGGGAGAGGAAAGTGGTGATTACCGCGGAGAAGGCGTTGCAGATTTTGAAGAATATTTCGGACGAAGATTGTAGATTGCTGGGATTAGACCCAGAACACGCGAGACCGGATTGGTTCATTTTGCAAGTCATGCCGATTCCACCGCCGCCGGTGAGACCGTCGGTATCCTTCGATGCCTCGACGAGAAGCGAGGATGATTTGACGGTGAAATTGATGGAGATTGTTCGAACGAATAAGAACTTACAGAGACAAGAACAAAACGGGGCGCCGGCGCACGTGGTGGATGAGTTTGCCGAGTTGTTGCAATATCATATCATGACCTTCATGGATAACACGGTGGCTGGGCAACCGAGAGCGATGACGAGATCGGGGAGACCGATTAAGAGTATTTCGGAACGTTTAAAAGGGAAAGCCGGGAGAATTCGAGGGAACTTGATGGGGAAGCGCGTTGATTTTTCCGCGAGAACGGTCATCACGCCCGATCCAAACTTGATGTTGGATCAACTCGGCGTTCCGTGGTCGATTGCTTTGAATATGACGTACCCGGAAACAGTTACGCCGTACAACATCGACGAGTTGACGAGATTGGTGGAGAATGGACCGCACCCACCGCCGGGGGAAACGGGCGCCAAGTACATCATTCGCGAAGACGGCCAACGTTTGGATTTGCGATTTTTGAAGAAAGCGTCGGAGAAGAAGTTGGAGTTTGGGTATCGCGTTGAAAGACACATGAAGAACGACGACGTGGTTTTGTTTAACCGTCAGCCGTCTTTGCACAAAATGAGTATCATGGGACACAGAGTGCGCATCATGCCGTACTCGACGTTTCGTATGAACATCTCCGTGACGCCTCCGTACAACGCCGATTTCGATGGCGATGAAATGAACATGCACTTGCCGCAATCGTACGAAACGAGAGCGGAAGTTGCCGAGTTGATGATGGTACCGAAAATGATCGTATCTCCGCAAGCGAACAAGCCGGTTATGGCCATCGTGCAAGATACGCTTTTGGGGTGCCGAAAAATGACTTCTCGAGAAACGTTCATCAAAAAAGACGTGTTCATGAACATCATCATGTGGTTGGAAAACTGGGACGGGAAAGTGCCGAAACCAGCGATTTTGAAACCAGAGCCGTTGTGGACCGGGAAGCAAGTGTTATCGATGATGCTTCCGCACATCAACTTGATTCGCACGTCCTCGTGGGCCAGAGACGCGGATGATTTAGATTTCAGCGTAGACGATACCGGGGTGAGGATCGAACGAGGCGAATTAATTACCGGTACTTTGTGTAAGAAAACCATGGGATCTGGCGGTGGCGGTTTAATTCACGTCACGTGGGAAGAGTGGGGACCGACGGCGGCGAGAAATCTCGTTTCCGAGGTTCAACGACTCGTCAATTATTGGCTTCTACACCACGGTTTTACGTGCGGTATCATCGATACGATTGCCGATGACGGTACCATGCGCACTATTAACGATACCATCACCAAGGCGAAGAGTGATGTTAAAGCGGTGATCAAACTCGCACAAAACGGCGAGTTGGAATCGCAACCGGGGATGACGATGCAGCAGTCGTTTGAACAAAAAGTGAACCAAATCTTGAACAAGGCGAGAGACGATGCCGGCACAGCCGCGCAAGTTTCTTTGAAGGATTCAAATAACGTTAAAATGATGGTGCAAGCCGGTTCTAAGGGTTCTTTCTTAAACATTTCGCAGATGTGCGCGTGCGTCGGTCAGCAAAACGTCGAAGGAAAACGTATCCCGTACGGTTTCGTGGACAGAAGTTTACCGCACTTTTCCAAGGATGATTTCGGTCCCGAGTCTCGAGGTTTCGTCGAAAACTCGTACTTGAGAGGGTTGACCCCTCAAGAATTCTTCTTCCACGCCATGGGTGGCCGCGAAGGTCTCATCGATACCGCGGTGAAAACCTCCGAAACCGGTTACATTCAGAGACGTTTGGTCAAGGCGATGGAAGACGTCATCGTAAAATACGACGGTACGGTCAGAAATTCCGTCGGAGATGTCATTCAATTTCTTTACGGGGAAGATGGTATGGACGCGACGGCTGTTGAATCGCAAAAGGTTGACACGTTGCGTTTATCCAACGCGCAGTTCGAGGCGAAGTTTCGCGTGGACCCGGACGTTCCGGGATGGAACGACGGGTGGTTGAGCGACGAAAGAGCCGAGGCGATTTCTCGCGATCAAGAGAAAAGACAGTTATTGGATCTCGAGTGGGAAACGTTACTCTCAGATCGAGACAATTTGCGTTACACCTTAGCGAATGGCGATCCAGGCGTGCACTTGCCTGTGAATTTGAAGAGAATCATCTGGAACGCGCAAAAAGAATACGCCAACCCGAAAAAGTCAGACACCAAGGCGTTCATGGAAAACGAGTTAGATCCAGATTACATCATCACGTGCGTCCGCGATTTGCTTTCCAAACTCATCGTCGTACCAGGTAAAGACGAGTTATCGATTGAAGCCCAGAGAAATGCGACGATTTTGTTTTACGCGCAAGTCAGAGCGTGCTTGGCAACGAAACGCGTCATGAAGGAACACAAACTCGGCGTCTCTGCGTTTAACTGGGTCATCGGTGAAATCGAATCCAGATTTAAACAAGCCTTGGCACCACCGGGCGATGGTATTGGTACCGTAGCCGCGCAATCCATCGGGGAACCGGCGACGCAGATGACTTTGAACACTTTTCACTTTGCGGGCGTTTCTGCCAAGAACGTCACCTTGGGTGTCCCTCGATTAAAAGAAATCATCAACATTGCCAAGTCAATTAAGACGCCATCTTTGACGATTGCTTTACGGAAAGATTTAGCCAGCGATCGTGGTCACGCGAAGAATGTACAAGCGACGTTAGAGTACACCACGTTAGCTTCCGTAGCTGCGATGACTGAAATTTGGTACGACCCTGACGTTCAAGATACGGTGATCCCATTCGATAAAGAGTTTGTGAAATCCTATTACGAAATGCCGGACGAGGAAATTGACCCGAACCGAATCTCTCCGTGGTTGTTAAGAATTGAATTGAACCGAGAGATGATGGTCGATAAGAAATTGTCCATGGCGGACGTCGCGGAGAGAATCTCCGAGGAGTTCCAAGACGACATTCACGTCATTTTCAACGATGATAACAGCGAAAAGCTCATTTTGCGCTTGCGGTTAATTACGCCAGAAGGCAAAGCTGCCGATGCGGACGAAGGTGTCATTGAGGACGAAGTCTTCCTCAGACGCATCGAAGCGCAGTTATTATCCACGCTCGCGTTGCGAGGTATTCCGGACATTAAGAAAGTGTTCATCCGCGAGGCGAATTCGACGCAACTCAACGAAGCCACGGGTACTTTTGAAAAGCACTCGGAGTGGATGCTCGATACGGAAGGGTGCAACTTGCTCGAAGTCATGGCGCACCCAGACGTTGACTTTTCGAGAACAACCTCGAACCATCTCGTGGAAGTGATCACCATCCTCGGTATCGAAGCCGTACGAAACGCGTTGTTGAAAGAACTCAGAGGCGTCATCGAATTCGACGGTTCATACGTCAACTACAGACATTTGGCGATTCTCGTCGAGGTAATGACGTACAGAGGCCATTTGATGTCCATCACTCGTCACGGTATTAACCGCGCGGAAACTGGTCCGTTGATGCGATGTTCGTTTGAGGAAACCGTCGATATCCTCATGGAAGCGGCGGCGTTTTCGGAGAGAGATGGAATGACTGGCGTGAGTGAAAACATCATGCTCGGCCAATTCTGTCCAGTCGGTACGGGTGAATTCGGTCTGCATCTCAACGAAGAGATGTTGAAAGACGCCATTGACTTGGACTTGTTCGGGAATCCGCAAGGTGCCGGTGCTGGCATGACGAGCGCGACGCCGGGTAGAGAGATGGTGATGACCCCGGGTGGCGGCGTCGGCGCGAGATCTCCGAGCTTCTTGATCTCCCCGGCGCGTTCGCCATTCGATGCGAGCATGGCGTTCTCGCCGGCGAATTATGATTACGGTCAAGGTGGTGCAGGTGGTGCTGGTTTGCCTGGATTCAGTCCGGGTGGTGCAGGGTATTCTCCAACTAGTCCAGGGTACTCACCGACGAGCCCGGCGTATTCGCCGACGAGCCCGGCGTACTCACCGACGAGCCCGGCGTACTCGCCGACGAGCCCGGCGTACTCACCGACGAGCCCGGCGTACTCACCGACGTCTCCGGCGTATTCGCCGACGAGTCCAGCGTACTCGCCGACGAGCCCAGCGTATTCACCGACGTCTCCGGCGTATTCGCCGACGAGTCCAGCGTATTCGCCGACAAGTCCAGCGTATTCGCCGACGTCTCCGGCGTATTCGCCAACGTCGCCGGCGTATTCACCGACGAGTCCAGCGTACTCACCAACGTCGCCGGCGTACTCGCCAACGTCGCCGCAATACTCGCCAACTGGAGGGACTTTATCGCCGTCAGCTTCACCGACGTCGCCGATTTACTCTCCGAGCGGACCGCAATATTCTCCGCAAGCGCCGAACATGTCGCCGGAGCAAGACGAGGAGGACGAGGAAAAGTAAAAGTACAGATTGATGACGATGAACACAATACACATCATCAACATTACCCAACACAATATTAAACATATAAAATACAGAAAAAGAAGAATAAAAAGGACACATATAGCAATCAATATTAGCAAAACAAAAAAGAAACGGGGCGTGAGAGAGAGAGAGAGAGAGAGAGGAGTGACTAACCGACGAAATGAAGCGGTGTTTCGCGCCGCCTTTCTCTCTCGTTTGCCGCAAACAACGAAAGACGAGAACAACATCACACAAGATTTTAATTCATTTTCATATAAATAATAAAATCACACGGTATTTATGTACACACACACACAGCAAACATCTTCCCTCTCATTTTGCGACCGTTTTCGTCGTCGGGGCGCGCTTCTTCTTTTTCGTCTTGTTCTTTTTGGAGGCGGACTTATTCGAAACCCACTCTGGGGGCACGTTCTCTTCGTCTGAAGTCGCCGCGTTCACATTCGCGTTATTCTTGTACCACTTGGGCATGATCTTTGCGCAAATATAGTTCCGGTACCCAACAAACGCCGCGAGGAAGAAAATACCGATTAAGCCCACGGCAGCGCCGCCAAGCTTGGACGGTGTCATAAATCCAGAGTCTGCGGAAGAAGCGTCTTTTGATGGCGGCGGCGGAGATGAAAACAAACCGTCGATGTCGTTGTCGTCGATGGTTGTCACCTCCACATTTGTGAACGAGCTGTCGCCTCCATCGTTACCATTTGTGTTTGACGAAATTGGCGGTGGTGAAGGAGGTGGCAACGGGGACGGTGGCGGCGACGGTTGCGCAGACGAAGAGGGACACTGGACTGGATTCTCCGGATCGCAGTTACAGTTTGTTTCCGAGCGCCGATACTTCTCCTGACACTGCGACTTCGTCTCCGAACCAGTGCCCGTTTCGCACCAATTTCGTTCAAACCCGCATCCAAAATTATACCCTTCCCACTTCTCTGCGTCGTTATATCCGTTACACGCTTCGGACGGACACCATTCCGTGTTCGCTAAATCCGGATTTTCATAATTTTTTGTCTTGGCGCACCGCGAAGGATCGCAATACCAACAGAACGGAAGTTTCCCGTCCCCTGGCGTGTCGAAACAGCGCTCTTCGTAGGTTGGGTGCGAGGCGAGGACACTCTGCGCGGCTTCTGGAATCTCTGCCGGATCCGCCATCGGCTGCCGCATCGACGACATCGGCGACATCGGATCCGTTGGGAAAAAAGAGGAGGAAGAAACATTCGTCGGAATTGAATCAAAAACCTCCTCCGCGTTCGCAACCCCTGCTCCATGTTTTCGTCTAAAAAACACGCCGAGCACTGAGACGTACACGAAAAGAAACGCGGAGGAGTAGTCCACGCACATCGCGCGGTTGATGTGTGATCCGAAAGTCATCTAAGTAAGAGGAGAAACCATGCGAATTTTTATGTTGTTGTTGTTGACTTTTTTTTTAACAATTGTGAAAAAAAAGCGTTTCTGACTAAAATTAAGACTTTCTCATACAGAACTAACATACATAAAGTACCACTAAAATCTATCCATCTATCTGCTCATGTATCTATCTATCGCCCCTCTCTCCCTCTGGACGGCGCGTTGGCTAAAATGTGTCTAAAAATTGGCACCCCGGCGCGTCGTACCGAGGATCGCATGAGGTCCAACTCCGGTTTCGCTTCCGCCCACGGACCTTCGATTTTCATCTTTAACGTCCGTCGCGCGAACGCGAACGAAAGCGGCGCGAGCGTTAAAAAGAGTCCAATTGTAATAACATATGCGATCATTAACTTAGAGTCGATCATTTCAAGCATCCACGCGGCGATACCGTGCGCCGAAACCGTCGTCGCGAAAGACGACGTGCTTTTTTCCCTCGTTCGCCACTGCCTCCGCAACGGCATGGACATCGTAAACGCGCCAACCGCCAACAACGCGCACGCGAACGCGTCCAAAACCGTCTTCAAACGGCTCGCCATTAAACTCGCGCTGAAAATCGCCGACACCAGACTCACTCCTTCCAAGGCGTTGCCTAAACTCGTGCTCTCGGCGCGATAATCGTGCGTCGCGAGATGGACAAACGCGAGGATTCCAGAAACCGCCACCGCGGTGTCGTCGGACACCGACGCCGTCATCGTTAGAAAGAGCGGAGAGGATATCGCCACGGCGAGTGTCACACCGACGCCGAGCCGAATTCGGCGTTTCAGCGCGGTCACGAAATGATCTCGACGATGCTTTTCGCTGCTCCGTAACATCTTCTTCGTTTTTGACTTCTTCTTTGTCTTCTTCTTCTCGTCCTCCTCAGCTTCGTCCGCATCATCGACTCTCGTGCAAACCATCCCAACCATCGCGCTCAAAACGCTCCAAAGTAAAACCTCTTTCGCTCTCACTCTCCCGACGTCCACTAAAACGAACACCGCGGAGACAATCGACACCACCGCGACTTGTTCGCTGACGTGCAAAAACGTGTCGTTGATTGGAAAAAAATCGATGATTTTTCTTCCTCGTGAATGCGCGGATGAAGACGATGAAGCATCGGTCTTTGTCGTCGTCGTCGTGATCGTGCACCCGGAAAGGAACGCGTAGTTTTCGTTCCGCGCGTACGGTTTCATGTTTCGTTAAAACTCATTTCGCAAAGAGAGAAGACGTGTGGTGATACATATTTTGTGACGCGAAACACACAAAAAGCGGCAGAGAAAATACGCGAAAGAATACGCGCGAGTTTACGACCAAAGGTGACGACGACGCGAACATCGAATCCACTCGTTTCGTCCAGAATCGAACAACGCGTTCTGTGCTCTTCCACACAAAATGAAGAAGACAGCGCGCGAACGCAAGGAGAGAAGAGGTTTTGTCCCGTTCGTAAACGTGACCTTCAAAGCGGCGAAGAAACGACGAGAGGACGAAGAACAACAACAACAGTGCGTGAAGACACCAAACGCGATAAAGAAGAGGAGGAACGCGACGATGGCGTTCGGTGGTACGAGCGGCGAAAAGAAGAAGTTTTATCTTCGTCGTCGTCCTGTGAGGGAAGAGAAAGAGAGCTTGAGCGAAGGAGCGGACTCAGGAGCAGGAGCAGGAGGAGGAGGCGAAACGACCTCTGAGATGAAGGAAGACGAAGACAAAGAAGACGATTCGAAGCACCCGGATGTCGCGTGGACGGCTGTCGTGACGATGCTGCGACACGTGGATGCGTTTGTAAAAGACTCGAAGGAAGATCCGGAGATCATCGCGAGCGCGTATCTATGGAAAGAAGGGCGGTTCTTTCCGATCTTGCGCGAGGCTTTGTTGGCGTCGTCGTCGAACGACGCTTTTTACTGCGCGGACACTTTAGCCGGCGAGGAGAAAGAAAGGGCGGCGATGGCAGTGGCGAGAAAAGTTGAGGAAAGATGGAAAAGGGTGAAGATAATAAAGAGAGGCGAGAAGGCGAGCGATGCGAGAGAGATCCTTTTGGGCGTGTTGGAGACTTTAGAGGAGGAAATGGTAGAGGCGCATCGAGTCGGTAAGTTGCCGAAGAAGAAGAAGAAAAAGGTAGAGGAAACGGCGCCAAAAGAGGAAGAGACGACAAAAGACGCGGACAAGAAAGAATCAGAAGCGCCACTTAACTTTGGTGAAATCGTCGCGCAAGAAATGGCCGCAAAAGAGGCGTTATGGAAACCGAAAGAAGAAGAAGAAGAAGAAGAAGAAGAAGAAGAAGCGTGCCAAAACCTATCCGTCTACGAAACCAGGTGCCCCGCGCGACGGAACTTTGAGATGCGATGCGAAGTTCGCACGCAATGCGTTGCGTGTCAAGACGTCTCTGTTCGCGAAGAGACTATGATGCACTTATCTCTCGACATGCCTTCGTTGAATAGCGCGAATGGCGCGTTGCGGCATCACCCTTTGGAGGTGCAACTGAGAGAGTATTTTCAGACGAAAGTTATCGAGCACCGGTGCGCAAAGTGCGGCGCAGATGTCGCGGAAGAAACGCGTTTGTTGACGCAGCTGCCGAGATATCTACTCGTGCATGTAAACCGTTTCGTCTGGATGAAGAGGAAAGACGATCCGAGCGTCAACGAGCGACGCAAGGTGTGTTGGCGCGTCTCGTGTCCAAAAAATCTTCCTCTTTCCCTGTTGCCAAAATCGTCCAACCACACCCTTCCACCGGAGGTGTGCGCATCTACCACAACTACCAATGATATAGGGGACGGGGTTTATTCGTTACATTCGGTTCTCTCGCACTGTGGTGAAGACGAAGAAGGAGGTCGAACGCTACTCCACGTGCGAAACAAAAAAGTCCTCGAACTCGGTAACGTTCACAACAAAGAAACGTGGACTATATACGACGAGGACATCGTGGGCACGTCCGGCAATGCGCGATTAGACGAAACTGAAAAGTTTGAAAGAGAGTCGTACGTGTTGCTGTACTCGCACCCAAGCTTTACTTTTTGATATACACATTACATTCCTTTTTTATAAATACAACGAAATATTTGAAGAAGAGAGATACGAAACATACAAGCAAGCGAGCGAGCAATCAATCGAACCACTTGAACGTATCCGCGCTATTCATCACCGGCGGTCCTAACTGCTTCTCCGCGATTTCCGAGTGCCTCAATATCGCGTGCATAGCCGCTGCACTCGCTCCGTCCAAACCTTCTAACAAAACCGCCCGGTCTCGTTGCCCTCGCCACACCTCTTTCAAGCTCTCTTTTTTCAAATTCCAACCGTTCTTTTGCAACTTTGGAACGACTTCTTTCGCGACGCTTAATTTTCTACTTTTTCCAGCCTCGTTTTCCGGCAACCACGGGACAAACGCGATGCCTTCAAACAACGGGTCCATGTTTCGCAAATTTTGTTGTAACTTTTCGTGTCGCCGTTGTTCTCGTTTCATCTCTTTTTCGGACGCGTGCGAAGAAGAGCTTTTTTCTCGGCTATTACTATCACTACTATTACTGCTACCGTTTATCCTCTCCTCTCTTTCCCTCTTCGCGACCATTCTCTCGTACTCCTCCGTTTGCCTTTCCCTTTCCTCGTGAAACCGCTCCCGCTCTTGCTCCTCTTCGGTTCCTTCGTTCGCCCAATCCGACGCTTCCCACGTAAAATCGCCCAAAGAAGAAGAACAAGAAGAAGAAGAAGAAAAAGAGTTGTTGTTAGATTTCTTCCCGCTCCTCTTATTACTACTACTACTACCACCGCCGCCGCCGCCTTCACTCGTACTCGTCTCCAAAACCTCCGCGAACAACTTCCGCAAACTTTGCTTCAGCACGTTCCTACAGTCCCCGCCGTTCGTTTTCAGCGTAAATTTGGCCTCGCGCAAGACGAGTTCGTCTTCCTTTTCGCCTTCGTCCTCCTCCTCCTCCTTCCCTTCGCCTTCTTTCTTTATCATCCTCTTTTCGACGACGTCGGACCTTTCCCGCGTGACGTAATAAAACTTCAGCCTCTGTTATGAGAGAGAGAGAGAGAGAGAGAGAGAAACGCGTCAGACAGAGACAAGACAGACAGACAGACAGAGCGCGCGCGAACGCGAACATCCGCTCGCATAAAGCGGAACGAACATCCATCCGAGACGACAAAGACAAAGAGCGAGAGAGAAAGAAACGACGACGAGAGACAAGAAAAATGCCTTTAACAACAAAACCGCAATAATCACCTTCACTCCAGTCTTGGGAAACTTCTTCTCCTTCGTGATTGAATCCAGCACCGCGTTCAACTCCGCCAACGCGTTTTGGTTATTCTCCAAGACGTATTTCCGTTCTTTGTCCTCTGATTCGTGCATCGCGTTCGCTCTTGGAAAATGTTGTCCGAGAATATCCGGGTGGACGATTTTCGCGAAGTGTTTCATCCTCGAGCGAAGCGAAGGAAGCGCACTCGTCGTCGTTATTGTTCCTCCCAGCCGGTGTCCTCGCTGCGCTTCATCTTCGTCTTCTCGTTGTTGCGCTTTGGAGGAAAACGACGAATTGGACGCGAAAGTGGACGTAAACCTGCTGCTCTTCCTTTTCAAAAGCAGCGCCCTTTCCATCGCTCGACGAGAACAGATCATCGTCGACATTATAGTTCTCTCTCGCTCGCTCTCTTTCGCGCGAGAAGCGTTTCCAGATGCGGTTAAGCGAGAGCTTATTAAGTTCTCTTTTATGAAGCATTTTCCTTGCAAGGAAAATGCTTCATTTTTACGCGGAAAAACAGCGCGCGCACTCATAAACGAACGCTCGCGAAATTAATACCATGCCGTCCTCGTCGGTATTCGCACCGTCCTTCGTCGCTTCATACGCCGTGTCCTCTTCGAGAGCGCCTCCTCCTTCCGCTAAAGCGCTCTTAAAGAAGAAACATCAGATGACGCAAAGACGAAGGCACCCTCCTCGTCAAAGAAGAAGCGCGAAGACGAATGCTATTTCGCCGTCCAACGACGAGGGCGAAGACGAGAATAAGTCGTTCTCTTTAGCGCCGGCCACGCCGACGTCCCCGCACGGAGAAATGCTCGAATACATCCTCTCCACGGAACCGCAAAGCTTCGAAGCGGCGATCGAATCCGTTTTGGAAAAGTTAAGCGACGAGATCGATTCTTCGTCTTCGTCTTCGATGATGAACGAGAGCGATGAAAAGAAGGATTCCAAGGATTCCGAGATGTCGCTGACGTTGTACAAACGAATCAACGACATCAAAAGAATGGACCGCAGAAGAGCGGTGGAAGACGCGATGTACGCTTCGATCATACACAAGGTACTATTAATTAATTGATGCAAAAACAGTTTAAATATTTTCTCTCTCTCTTGATGACGATGACGATGGATTGATGATGTTTGTGTGCGTGTGTGTACTAACCTCTCTCTTATTATTCATCTCTCTCTTTCTCAATCGCTTTCGTCGCTTTTATTAAACGACAAAAACGAACACAGTTTTTAACGTCCGGCGTGGACATGCTCCCTCCCTTGGACGACGACGCGTTTCTTAAATCCATCGATTTGAGCAGACTGACGTCGGGCGTGCACTCGAGCGAGGCTTTGGAAATGGTTCGGGACCATTTGATGGCGGCGTTAGGACCGGAAGCGGCGAACTCGTGGCCGAGTCAGTTGGTGAGGATGAGCAAACTGCAAGCGGCGCAAGTGTACGCGGCGTCGATTATGTTTGGGTATTTCGTGAGGCGAGTGGATAAAAGGTTTCAGCTGGATCGAGCGTTGGGGACGTTGCCGCAAAATCCAATGGATTCTGCTATCGCGTTGGAGAATGTGTTCAACGCGGCGTCGGCGATGGATTCCATGGACGAAGCCGAGGACGATCCGACGAATTACGCCGGAGATGAGTTTTTCGGCGGGTTTAGCGAGGAGGAAAAAGCAAAGATTAGAAACAATCAAAATCAACGGGTGGACACGCCGGAAACCGGCAAGTTGACGCTGAAGCAATACGTGCAAACGTTTAACGGGGAGATTTTGGCCAAAACCGCTCGAATCGTGTCTTTAGAAGGCGTCGCGTTAGCTGAACGCCAAACCGGCGCTCTTTTCGGATCTTTAGAAGAATTGCAAAAAGAACTCATGGAAGCCGTCGGCGACAACGCGACGACGCCGGAGGAACTCATGCAAAGAGTTCGAGAGGTGGTGGCAAACAACGACGTAGAAACGTTGACGTTACCATATGCCGCGCAAAGACGTTTGGTTTTAGAAGCCGTGGCGTTTGGTAGCTTTTTGAGAGACGCGGAGAGTCAGGTGGAGTTTAAAGACGAGCGCTTATTGACACCGACGACGGCGCCGAGACGAGGCGGTGGTGGGCAATTACCGCCCGGGTGGGCCACGGGCGGACCGCCTGGAGACGACGACGGCAACGGTGATGGTGGTGGTGGTAGCAAAGTGCCGCAGCCAAAGTAAAATAAGCGACTCGATATCATCGTACCGCCACGTGGTATATATTTTATTATATATATATATGTTATTAAAAGAATACTTCTCTAATCAACGCACGATGATGACGCTAATAATGATTCATTTATTACAACTCATTCGCCTCGTTCGCCAACGCTTCCAACTTCGCCTTATCCGCGCCGCACATCTCCTTCACCATGACCCCGTTGCTGTACAACTGAAACGTCGGCATCGCTGAAATCCCGCACGACGCCGCGACGTCGTCCAATTCGTCCACGTCTACTTTCACGAACGTGACGTCTGGGAACTTTGCGGCGAGCTCTTCGAAGTACGGGCCGATCGCTTTGCACGGGCCGCACCAGGTTGCCGTGAAGTCCACCAATAACTTGTCGGGGAAAATCAGATCAAAATGTTCGAAATGTTGTTGGAAAGAGAGAGATGAGTTTGTCAGCGGCGAGAGCGCGAAAGGATCGCACTCTTCACATCTCGTCGATCGTAAAAGTACGAGAGTGAGTGAGAGCACGCGCGCAAAAGTCGTCGCAGAGCAGAGATATAACGAGAGAATAAGAGAGCGTTTCAAACACAAAACGACTGTTGTGTAGAGACCGTTGGGGAAAAAGAGATGATCAAAGAGATACACGTACCGGTTTGCTCGCTTTCTTGAGCGCGAGAAATTCATCCGCAGATTCCACGTGTTTGACCATTATTGCGAGAGGAGTAGTTGTGTGTATTTTGTCGCGGAGTTTTCGCGAGAGAGGAGGTGTTTTGGGTGTTTGAATACTAATGAGGTGATTTGCACTCTGAGATGACTTTTCAAAAGCGAGAGATACGGAGACCAGGGACGGAGGATAATGGGAGCAGTAGTGTATAAATTTGGTATCGTGAGTATCATCAGGACCTTCCCTTTTGTTAGTAGTATCTTTCTTGGCTATAGCTTTTATTTATGAGTTATTCGTCGTCGTCGTCGTCGTCGTCGTCGTCGTCGTCTCCTCCGTATTTACTGATCACGTCAGCATCCGCGCTCTGCCCTGCTTTCCCGGATGCGTAACTCAACGCATCCTCCGGTTCTTCGTCGCCTGGTCGTCCGGTTGGAATTTTAAACGCGTAATAAATCAAGTTCACGAACATCGCGCTCACAGGTTTCAACCCGTAAAAGACAAACACGACGCAAAAGAGGAGGAAGAGGACTTGCAAAGTCCCTTTATTCGAGCCGTCGCCGGAGCCGCCGCCGCCGCCGCCGCCGCCGAAATTGAAAAAACCGCCGCCTCTCCCTCCGTTATCGAACGCTTTCAGTTTATCTTTCTTGTTCCCGATGGCGCCCATCAGCGCGGCTCGTGCGGCTTCCTCCGCTTCTTTCTTCGATAAACGTTTCTGTTGCTCTTTCTCGCCTTCTTTATCTGCTTCTGCTTTGGGGCAAAACAGCAACCCATTTTCTCTTTGTCGTCGTCGTTTACTGATACTGATGCTCTTCTTTTCACGTCGTCGCGAGAACGAGTGGTGATGTGCTCCTCCTTCTCTTTTGATGCTCGTAATACTCCCTCTATCGCTCCTTATCCCTCGCGCACCTTCAAAGGAAAAGACTTTCAGAAGTGGAAATCCGCAGCCGCTTCGGGAACAAGAGGAATAGGAACACCGAGAGGAAGCAGCGGACTGCGAAGAAGCTCTTCTCGAGTCTCGAGCGGTGAAAGCACAAGAAACGGAAGTTGTCGTTGCGAACATGTCGATGTTTCGTGTGTGTGTGTGTTTTTGCGTGTATATGCGCGCGTGTTTAAGTTGTGAAGAAAAATCTGCTTCTTTATCCATTAGGTTCTTCTTTGCAAGCAAAAAGAGGCAAAAAATACGCACTCGCTAGCGTAGTAAACACGTGACAGGTATTCTTCATTTTATTCCTTCTTATTCGGCGAACGAACCTCCGCCGCACCATTCCCCGCATTTCACGTGGTCGTATGTAAATTTTGACGATGATGATGATGATTTACATCCGCACTCCAAAGCTTTCTCGTCCCAGGTCCATCCTTTCTGGAACAAACTTTCAAACTTTCGATCCGGGTCGAGCTGTTTGGCGACGCACCCGAACGAGCACCAGTTGGATTTGAACTGTTCGTGCAATGGCTGAGAGACAGATTGTAACGTTTTGTAGTCTTTGGTTTTACCCCAGTGGTTGCGACCGTGAGAGCATTTGGAGGAGTGGAAGACTTTGGAGACGAGGCGGAAGGCGGCGTTCGGTTCCGAGGCGGATGGCGAGCGGTATTTGAGATAGTCCTCGAAGTTAAAGTACACTTTTGGTCCGTCGTAGGAGAGGGAAAGAAGATTTTCCGGCTCCGAGGATACGAATCGTAACAAGATTGGGACTCGAAAACCACTTCTCGCCACGGTATCGCCGGTTGATTCGAATATTTTGCCGCTCTCTTTATAAACCTCTCCGGCGCACTCGGCAGCTTTTTCTAACGGTACGGCGACTTCGTACTGATCGTACATGTTTGCGTCCGGGGCGTTGTAGGACATTTCGAATCGTTGCGAGACGAGCGCGTCTCGTTTGGAAAAATCCGGTCCAGGAAGCCAGTCGCGTTCGAGCAAATACGCGACCATCTCGGATGTGGCGGCAAGGCCCAACGAAGGGATTTCACCTCGCCGTTCGATTCTTCTCGGTTGACGATCGAAACGAATGTTCGAATACGTTTGCACGTTCGGCGTGGAGATTTCGCTTCCATCTGTATTTCTGTCTAACTCTCGCACCCATCTTCTCTCTTGGAATCGTCCGAGTGACCTTTGCGCGGCGCTTTCAGGCGTTTCGTTCGCCGCGACAAACGCGTCTCGTTTCTTCTCCCAATATTTTCTCTCGGCTTCGTAAAACGGCGAACCGGGAACCGGGGCCACTTTCGGTCTCGTCACGTGCGTCGCTCGCCAAGCGGCATTTTTACTCGACCCTCGGGTTAGAAACCACAAGCTTTGCGTCGTGTCCAATCGGTTCATCAGCGATTCCGTCACAGTAAAGTTGTTCTCCGCGAACTCCTTTCCGGCTCTGTCCAACTCCTCGATTAAATCTTCCGCGCTCATAACTTTCACGTGCCTTTCTGTCCTTGAATTTTCCTCCACTCGCACGGTTACGCTCACGATAACCCCGAGCCTACCCACACTCACACTAAACGCCGAAAATAACTCCGGATCTTTATCTCGCGTCAACCGTTTCAACTCGCCGTTCGCGAGGACGACTTCCATCTCCAACAACATCTTCTCGCTCGAAAGACTGCCGAACTTTAAAGAAGAACCGTGGGATCCAGTCGCGATGGCACCGCATAACGTTTGATCGATGTACCAAGGAAACGTCGGTAACACGTATCCCTTCTTCTCGAGAGAGTCCAACAGGTCGCGAATAGTTATCCCACATCCAACTTTCACCGTTTTCTCTCTCTCGTTAATCTCTCCGACGTATCGCATCCCACGAGCGCCTCCCAGAGGTATCGTCGTTTCCTCTCCCTCGTTCGACGATAAAGACGACGAGGAGGCGCAGAAATTCTCGCGCCACCACGAGTGCCCGACGCCGATGGCTTTCACTTTCTTTGCATTTTTCACGACCTTTTGCACTTGCGAAACAGAACTCACTCTGGCAATCGAAGCACCCACGGGACAGCTGTACAAACCCTGAAAGTTTGATAAATCGCGCGGGGCGATGGCGAGAACCACCCGAATGAAGCACAGGAAGGAGAAACAAAGCGCATGAAATCCTCGAGCGCGTGGCATCTCCGTTTAATTTAATTGTCCGATGGTGCAGTATTTTTTAATGGAGTCAAAAGTACGAGGAACCTCGTGGAACAAACTGATAAAACTACAACACTTTATCTCTCTCTCCTAATGCAAAGGCCAATAAGAGGAGGATTGACCTAACAGCGAGTAACTGCTGCTGCTACTACTACTACTCATACTACTCATACTACTCGTACTACTACTCATGCCGGGGTTGTAATCGTCCGGAATCGATTCCATCGCGTCGCGGCCAAACTCGTAGACGAGGAAAGGTTCGATCAAAAATTTAATCGCGACGAAGGTGATGACGCCGAGCGCGATGGAGACTGGCAACGCTGGTAATGCGGCCTTGTGCAAAGCTAAACCGGCGAGAGTGACGATTAAGCCACTGATGACGGCGACGTAGCAAAAGACGGCGCAGAATAAGGATTGCATAGCCGCGCGGCCGACGAGGACCGAGTAGAAGATGAAATCGCCCAAGCCGAGTTTGATGCCTTCCGGGAGGTCGCCTTCGTCGTCGTCGTCGTCGTCGTCGTCATCGTTCTCGTCGAAACGTTGGAGGAGTGGCGCGGTTTCTATTTTGCTACTACCGTTGCTTCCTCTTCCTAAGAGGGATGTTTTCTCCCCGACTGCGTCCTTCTCGGGCGAAGACGACAAGTCTCCGTCTAACGAAGCGTCGTCTCCTTGCCGTTCACTGTTACTTTTCTTCCTCCTCCGTCTTCTGCTACCATTACCACTTCTACTACCGCCTCTCGCCTCGTATACCAACGCCGGAATCGCCTCCTCTCTCTCTTGACTCAACTCTACAATCTTCCTCAAAGGCCCGTTTGGCGTCAACACCGCGTACAAATCGTAAATCGCCATAAACACCAACATCGTCCACGTCGTCCACTCTGCGATTTGCGTCACGAAATAATACGCAACAATCACCGAAATCAACACCAAAAACCCTTGCTTCACGCGTAAACTCCCAGGCCATAAGAATACGCTCAAAACGCCAACCACGGTGACGTTCCACGTATAAAACGCGAACGAAACAACGTCCACGTTTATCTCGTACCTCCGCAACACCTGCAGCGCCACCGTCGCGCCTAAAACGCCGAATATACTAAACCCAGAAAATGCCATGTACGCCCAAATCACCGACCCGCATCTGTGTTTGAACAATAAATACAGACCAAACGTCGCCGCGGTGACAAAGAGGACAAAAATGAATGCATTTTCTACGCTTCCAATCATTTTCGTTTTCGTCGAGTCGGTGGCCTTTTCGTTATAGGCAGAGGAAACCATCGATCCGTTGGTATTCGTAGCATCGTAAGAGTCGTCGTCGGAATCTGTTCTCAGCATCTCGACGAAACACACGGTCGCCCATATCGCCACCGAGACTGGGAGTACGACTTTTTGGACTTCTCGCTTCATTTGCGCGTACTCTCGCTTGGTGAAAGATGTGTGCCTGGTCTGTTGCATTTCCCCGGAAGCGCCCCCTGGGTGACTGCTCATGTGTACTTATTCTCGAACAACAACGACAACCACAAAAGTATTCGCGCTCACTTTCAACGCAAAAGAACGCCTCTCTCTCTCTCTCTCTTTCGCTCTTTCTCGCGCGCGTGTTGCGTTTTGCGCGCGCGTTTGTTTCCGCGAATTAATGAGGAGGAGTATGTGTTGTGGGGAGAAAAAATGACAGACGCGGCTCTTTATGAAGGAAAAAAATAAGGCGAATACTACTCAATAAAAGCGCCGTCGTCGTCGTCGTCATTATTATTGTCATCACCTGTGATGACGACGACGCGTGCGCTTTAGTGCGTTTTTTAAGGGGTTTCGTGTCTTCGTTTTTAAGTGTATCAGTTTTAGGAGGTGTTTATGTATTAAAACGCCTTCTCTAAATACGCGTAGTATATCTCCCTTCGCGATATCGCGGCGTCTTTCTCTCTCTCTTTCTCTCTCTCTCTTTTTCCGTTGTGTGTGTATATATTCGTGTATTTTTCCTCCTCAACCTCCTCTTTATTCGTTCGTAGTAAGCTTTCTCTTTTATGATTCGCTTCCTCTTTCCTCGATCTCCGCTTTTGTCGTGCATTAAAATTAATCGACTTCTTCCATTCTGGAACCTTCGTCGACGTCTTCCTCCAACGGCGGCAAGTCGGCCAAGTCGTCGCCTTCCTCGTCGTCGTCGTCGTCGATGGATAAGCCCAACTTGATCATGCGGTGGATGCGAGAGCCGAACGTCGCTGGTTCGTCCAAGGAGAAACCAGACGTCAAGATGGCGGTCTCGTACATCAACAAGACCAAATCTTTGACGGTCTTGTCGCCTTTGTCGGATTCGGCGCGAGCGTGCAAGGACTTGATGATGGCGTTGTCCGGGTTGATCTCCATCGTTTTCTTCGATTGCATGTACGCGGACATGGAGTTGTCTCTCAAGGCTTGCGCCTTCATGATTCTTTCCATGTTCGCGGACCATCCGTATTCGCCGGTGACTAAAATGCACGGCGAGTCGACGAGTTGGTCGGAAACGACAACTTTTTCCACGCGGTCGCCGAGGACGTCCTTCATCGTTCTGCACAAGTTTTCAAACTTCGCCTTGGTTTCTTCGAGCGACGCTTTCTCTTCCTCGGTTTGCTCGAGTTGCAAGCCTTCTTTGGTGCAGCAGACCAACTTTTTGCCGTCGTACTCTTTCAACTGTTGGACGGCGTACTCGTCGATCGGGTCGACCATGTACAAGACTTCGTAGCCGCGCTTCTTGAGCTTCTCGATGAACGGCGAGGCTTTGACCGCGTTCAAGTTTTCGCCGGTGATGTAGTAGATGTCGTTTTGCCCTTCCTTCATGCGCGTGACGTAATCTTTCAACGACGTCATCTCTTCGCCGGATTTCGAGGAGTTGTATCGCAACAATTCCGCCAACTTGGCTCTGTTTTGCGTGTCTTCGTGGATGCCCAACTTCAAGTTCTTCCCGAACGCTTCGTAAAACTTCGTGTAGTCGTCCTTGTTCTCCGCGATTTCGTTGAACATCTCGATGCACTTCTTGACGATGTTCTTCTTGATGACTTTCAAGATTTTGTTTTGTTGCAACATCTCGCGAGAAATGTTCAACGGTAAATCCTCGGAATCGACGATACCCTTGACGAACGAGAGATACTCCGGGATAATGTCTTCGCAGTTGTCCATGATGAACACTCTTCTCACGTACAACTTCATGTTGTTCGCTTTCTTTTTCCCGTCGAACAAATCGAACGGCGCGCGCTTGGGGACGAACAAAACTGATTTGAACTCCAACTGACCTTCCACCGCGAAGTGCTTCACCGCCAACTGTTCCTCCCAATCGTTCGTCAACGACTTGTAAAACGCGGCGTACTCGTCCTTCGTGATTTCCTCCGGGTTTCTCATCCAAATCGGCTTTTGCTTGTTCATGATCGCCCATTCGTGCGAGACTTCCTTGACCGTCTTCTTCTTCTTCTCCTTGGCTTCGTCTTCGTCTTTGATCTCCGTGATTTTCCCTTCCTCTTCTTCGCCTTCTTTGGACTCCTCTTCCTCGTCGTCGGAAACTTCCTTCTCGGTCGTCTTTTCCGTCCACAACGAAATCGGGTAGGAAATAAACTCCGAGTGCTTCTTCACCAAATCCTTCAATCGTCTCTCCTCCAAATACTCCATCTGATCGTCCTTCAAGTGCAAAACGATCTTCGTCCCTCTCCCCAAAGCGTCCGCGTCGGCGTCTTTGGTCACCGTAAACGACCCGCCAGCTTGGGATTCCCACCTGTACCCATCGTCGTCGTTATGCTTGGTATACACGACAACCTTCTCCGCGACTAAATACGAGGAGTAAAAACCAACGCCGAATTGGCCAATCATGGAAATATCCGCGCCGGCGGTCAACGCTTCCATAAACGCCTTCGTCCCGGATCGCGCGATCGTCCCCAAGTTGTTCACCAAATCCGCTTTCGTCATCCCAACCCCGGAGTCGATGATTGAGATGGTGTTGTTCGTCTTGTCCGGGATTAAATGGATGAATAATTCCGGCTGTTATGTCGTTTACCGTCATTCGTATCGCGTAAGAGAGAAAGAGAACAAAAATGTCAGCAAAAATGGTCCGAATTTTTAGGAAAAAAAAAGAAGCAAAAAGAAGGAAAAAGAAGCTTTTGGAAGAATGTTTTAATTGATTTCTGCGTAGTCGTACCTGCGACTCTAACTTGCTCTTATCGGTCAAGCCTTCGAATCGGATCTTATCCAACGCGTCCGAGGAGTTGCTGTAATAATTTTATTGTTTTAATAACAATAGAATAGGAGTTGAGAGGTATTATTAAGCGTTAGTTTTCTTCGCAATCATCATCAGAAGAGAGACAATCCAATCCGCCGCCGATCGGGAAACGAACGACGAACCGTCGCGTCAACGAAACTTTCGCTTCTCTCTTTCGTTTGCTGTTTTCGAAAGAAGAACACACACGCATATAAACGTACCTGATCAATTCTCGCAAAAAGATCTCTTTGTTCGAGTAGAACGTCTGTGTATGCGAGCGTTAAAGAGGGAGAGAAAAGGGTCAGTGTCATCGCGCAGAAGAAGAGATGAGAAAAAACGCTCGTCCCGATGAAAAGATTTGCGCGGGAAAAGAAAGAATACACTGCGCGCTCTCTGGAAGAGGTACATCGCATACAAAACAAGGGCACTTTTAAAACGCACGTTGATGATCAAACTCAACAGTTGGTTGATTTCCGCTTGGAACGCGAACGTTTCGGTTTCTTCTTCTCCCGCCATGATGATATAGTAGTATAACAGTGCGTGTGTCTTGTGCGCTTCGTAATGGAGTGAAAATATCTCCGCGAGAGAGAGAAGGTGAAAAGACAATCATTTAGGGTGTAAGTCTGTAGAGGGTACTCCGGGCTTACTCTTCTTAGTACAAAAAAGGGGCGGTTTCTGTACTGCGAAGAGTACTACGCTTTTTCGTGTGTTGCGCTGCGAAGAGACACGCCTTCGTGTTCGTTTCTTTTCGTACAACATACAGGACGTGTGTTGAAAGTGATTGGAGGAAAACAAAATCTCTCCATTAATTAGTATTCATTACGAGTACATAAAGCAAAGAAAGAGAGAGGAGGAGAAGAGGAGCGCGGCTCGAAGAGGAGCGTGTACTGTCGTTGTGTTCGTGTTTGAGGAGACCGCGAGAGAGAACAGAGAGAGAGAACAGAGAGAGAAGAGAGAGAGAGATTTTGTGCGTTTGGAGCCGCAACGCATAAAACAAGAAAGGATTGCAAGAGTTCAGAGCGTTACGAAGAGAACGCACGCGCACTAAAACACGCGTTATACTAAGTAATATAAAAAGATATCGTTATGGTGGCAGCAGCGCGAGGAGGAGCGGCAGACGCGGAAGCGTCGTCGTCGATCAAATACGAAGCGATGTTCGAAACTATCGACGTGGATCCAGACGGGAAAAAATTCGACCGAGTGAGTCGATTCGTCTGCCGATCGACGCCGTACGGGGACAGCGAACTCACTTTAGACGTGAACGTGGACGTGTACCCGATCGAAGTCGGGACGAAGTTTACCTTGGTGTTAGCGTCGACGTTGAATACGGACGGAAGTCCGGAAGATCCAACCACGTTCGATCAATCGAGAAACAAAGAAACCTTAGCCGACGAGTACGAATACGTCACGCACGGGAAGTGCTATAAAAAGACGGAACCGAACGAAGACGTTTCAAACGGAACAGAGAAGACGGCGACGTACATTTCTTTCGGAGGGTTGTTGGCGTGCGTGAAAACGGACGCGAAGGCGATGAGCGAAGTGGACGTTGACGATCGCGTGTATTGCTTGATGAGGAAGATTGCTTAATACTATATAGTAGAGACGAAGACGAAGAGAGTTACAGAGAGAGAGTAAGAGAGAGAGAGAGAGAGAGAGAGACGTAGAGATTAAATATATAAAAAGAAAGAAAAGCTCATCATCACGCGCAACAACAAAAGCTCCTTCATCATCTTCGTCGTTTTTTCTTCCCAAAGAAGCGCGTTATACGTCGAGCGCGTCTCGAACGTAAATATGAGCACCAAACAGCTTCTCCATTACGTGAGAATTCTCATCAGAATTTCAGCGCACACATAACTGTTTCTCTTGAAAGACAACACCACAAAAACAGACCTTCATTCCGAAAATGAGCGAGAAGAAAAGCGATCAATCGATAATCAAACCTCTGGAAAACAACGCCGTGTTCTTGTGCGGCGATTTAGACGATCTCGCCGTCGAATCGTTGTGGAATAAGTTTGGCATCCAATCGTGGTTGTATCTGAACCCCGAGAGGAACGAATGGAATCCTCGAGCGAAAGTCCGTTCGTTCGAACGGAAGGAAGGACGAGAAGAGAAGACTCACTTTAAAGTCATCCCAATCGACGGGACGAATTTAAACGAAAATTTGAAAAAAGAGCTCCTGGAGTACATGCGAACGGAGTTTAAAACGCCCGCGGTGATTCAGTGTTCGACAGCCACACGAGCGGGCATTCCGTACGTGTTATATTTGGCGGAGAAGTTCTCGCTCTCGTTCGAGACGGCGATGCGGGTGGCGAGAGATATGGAATTGAACGTGACGACGAGAGAGAATTTCGTGCAGTTTTTAAAACGAAGCATCGAGAAGAAGAGCCTCTCGGATTCGGAGGTGATATTTCGACAGTTGTTTGAGAAAGAGAGCTCGACGTATACGTACCTTCTCGGGTGCGCGGAGACGCGCGAGTGTTTACTCATCGATCCGGTTTTAGAGACCGTGGAGAGGGATTTGAGGGTGGTTGATGAGTTAGGACTGAAGCTGAAGCTCTGCGTGAACACGCACTGTCACGCGGACCACATCACCGGGTCCGGGGAGATTAAGAAAATGAGGAAAGAGGTGAAGAGCGTGATTAGTAAAAGAGCCGGGGCGATGGCGGACGTGCTCATCGACGAAGGCGACGTGGTCCAAGTCGGGACGTCGGTCAAGTTGAAGTGCTTGGCCACGCCTGGGCACACGGACGGGTGCGTGAGCTTTGTTTTAGGAGACAACACGGACGTGTTCACCGGCGACGCGTTGTTAATTCGCGGGTGCGGGAGGACGGATTTTCAAGGCGGGTCCTCCGAGACGTTATTCGACGGCGTCACCGGGAAGTTGTTCGGCGGGTTGCCGGATACTTGCAAAGTTTGGCCAGCGCACGATTATAAAGGGAGGATGGTGTCTACAATTGGAGAAGAGAAACGGTTGAACCCGAGGTTAGGCGCGGGGAAGACGAAGGAGGAGTTTGTCCAAATTATGAAAGATTTAAATTTACCGTATCCGAAGAAAATAGACGCTTCGTTGCCGAGAAATTTGAAGTGCGGCGCGGAAGAATGACTGAACGCGAGTCGATTGTAACACAAACTACCACACTACTACCCGTAGTACTAGCTACTTAATTTTCGTCATCTCCTACGATACACAGCAGTTTTTGGTACTTTTGTACGCACTACTTTACATTTATTAGTACACAATCTCAAAATCGAGCGGCTCGAAATCGTTTCTCGCGTCGTAACACTCGAAACGACACTCCGAACCGAACGAAGAGACTAAACTATCGAGCTGAACAAACACGAAAGGATGATGAACGCCTTCGATGACGTCGTTCGCGTCCACGCGCAGACGCACTTCGTTTCGAAACTCCGGGGTATCTTCAAATTTGACGCCCAAGCCGGTAGAAGACGCGTCGACACATCCGACGACGACGACATCGCTCTCTTCGTCGGCGTCGGAATAACCTTGCACGCGATCTATGTGCACCTCAACCATCGTCGTCCCTTTCTTTTTCTCGTCGCTCTTCGCGACGCGCCCGTACAGTTTCCTCAATCGTCTTTCGCCAAACGCACGCTCGATGTTCCCGTCTCGCGATTCTATTCTTTCAAACGATTTCATCGCGTGACGAGAGAACACGCGTTCGCCTTTAAGCATTACTTTCACCGTCGAGATAGTAGCCATTTTGCCGTCAACATCGATTCCTTTCTTCTTCTTCTTCTTCTTTAACTTCTTTTTCTTCTTCTTCTTCTTCGCCTCGTCCACGGTGCGTTTCAACATCATCTTCAACCGTTCCATCTCCTTCGCGTCCTTCGCGAACTCAGCTTCCGTCGCCCACAAAGACGACGTCGACGACGACATTTTTTCCTTCTTCATCTCCTCCTCCTCTGTCTCCTCCGTCGAAAAGGGGCTGTTTCTTCTTTCATCGCCGATCTCGTTCTCGTTCTTTTCCTCGTCAAAAGCACCAAAAGCGGTTAAGAATGGAAACGACGACGACGAAATCTTCTTCTTCTCTTCTTCTCCACGGGGAAGACAACTTTGATGATTCCGACGATGAAACGCATCGGAAAGGAAAAGGAGACGTCCGTCGCAATGGTGGTGGTTATTTTTTGCGGCGGTTTTCATCGTCGGCGTCGTCGTACCGAAAGGCGTTTCATTAGAAATTCGCGAGTGTGTGTCGTTTTAGGTAAAATGTGAAGAATATACAGCGCGCGAATATGTTAAATGTTCTCTCTTTACAACAACAACGAACAACGCCACAAAACGTTCAATTCTTTTTCTCGTGCTCTCGTTCTCTCTTTCTCTCTCTCTCTGACTTTCTGAACTCTTTAACAACAGCTGTACGTGGAATTTTCTAAACACGTCTCCTCCGCTTCCCTTTCCGCTAACGCTCTCTCGGTCGGAACGACCCATTTCACGCCGATATCGTTCGGTAAGGTGCTATCGATGCACACGGTTCGTTTCAAGTTCATGAAAGCGCCGTGACATCCAGTTCCGTAAGTAAACGGGCTCCTCGTAAACTCTCGATGATGATTTTGTTGGTGTCGTCCTCCTCCTCCTCCTCCTCCTCCTCCTCCTCCTCGTTGCGGCAAGTACCAAACCTTGCGTCTCGGCGCGAGTAACTCGTACGTCGTTCGCGCGGAGAGGATCAGATACCAATGCGTGAAGAACAACGCGCCGACAAAGACGGTGAGGATGAAGAACACGAGCGTCGCGAAGCAGCTCCATCCGTTGTTGGCGACGAGTTCTGCCATACTCGAAGGTTTCCGATGGCTTCTACTACTACTACTGCTACTACTACTACTACTACTACTACTACTACTGCTATAATACTCGAACGTTCGCGTACACGCCAACAATCCCCACGCGACGACGATAAACTGCGTCGTCAAAAACACCAAAAACTTCCCGTGATTCTTCTCCCCGACGCAGTTGCTAATCCAGTGACAGTGATGATCGAACTTGCGCACGCACCGGTTGCACGCGAAGCAATGTTTCGCTCGGATCGGTTGGAACACCGGCGGTTGGCAGTGCACGCATTCTCGGTTGACGGTCGTCGTATCGTTGCCACCACCGTTTTCTTCATCCTCCGCGTCTTCTGCCTCGTCTCTTTCTGGCGAGAAAAGCCGAATTGAATTGTCCTCCTCCTTCGCCTTCTCCTTCTCGCTCAAAGCTCTTGTGCTGCTTGTGCTGCTCCTCGCAAACATCTTCATCAACGACGACGAAGACAAAGAAGACGAAGGAAACGCCCCCATAATCGGCTGCATCACGAACCCTGGCGAACTAAACGACACCACAAAATACGCCAACGCGGTCAATACGATCGCGGATAAGAAGAGCGTTTGTTCTTTCGCGCTCGGGAACGGCACATTTGCGTTCGTTTTATTCCCGAAAGAAAGAAGGAAGTGGAGTAAAAATAAATGCAACAAAGACCAGATGACTCTCGCTTTGGTGATGAGCGCACCGCGTTGATGCTGATGTTCGTGCGAGTGAGAGTTTGGATGAGGGTGTTTTTTGGTGGTAAACAGCCACTCGGGACCTTCCGAGCACGCGAAGAAAAAATCCCGGAGGATGGACATGGGAGGTTTCAGAGTGAGGGAAATTCCATCTCAATATTCATTAAATACGCGAGGTACCACAGCATCGATACTATTACATAAACTATTATTACGCGACTTTTCTGAGCGGCGTTCGAGTCCAAGTCGGTCCACCTCGCGTGACGCTGGGCGTCATTAAAGTCTGACCGTTCGTCGGCGTCTTGATCCAAGCGTCGATCGAAGGCGAGGCGGCTTCCTCCGTGATGGAAAATTTTCCTCCTAAACCGGTATTCATGGTGGACATTTTGTTGTTGGTGGTGATTTCAACCAACTTCTTCTCCGCGAGTTCCGCGCGACGCATCGTCAGTTCTTGCACTTCGACCATTTTCCACGCGTGTTCTTTGGCTTTTTCGAGTTCAGAGGACATGGCGCGTAACTCGCGTTCGCAAATGTTTAGCCGTTGTTCGCTGAGTTCTCTCAGACGGAAAGCTTCGCGCTCTTTCGCCTTTAACGCGTCCAGGATGCTTTCGGCGGCAGAGACGCGTTTTGAGGCGTCGAGCGCGGAATCTCTGTGCCTTTTGCAGACGGTTTCGATGGAGGCGTTCCGTTCGTTGACTTCATTCAAGAGAGCGGAAAGACGTTCGCACTCTTTTCGCGCGGACGATTGGTCCGATTCTTTGGTCGCATTTTCAGCTTCTAACCGCGCGATGGTCGCTTTCGTTATCTTCAGTTCATCGAGTAGCTTTACGTTTTTTAATTGCTCGTCCACGAGCTTGGCGTTTATTGCTTTTACGTTTCGTTCGAGCTGTTCGCGATGGTTTTCTGCTCGCGTCGCGCGTTCGCGCCACGAGTGGGCAATTTCTTGACCAAACGCTTTTACGTGACGGAATGCGTCTCGCAACTCGTCGTCGTTGTTCCTTCTATTATTGTTGTTGTTGATATTAGTATTGGGAGGCGACGAAGTCGAACGTTGCGCGGTACTACTCGACATCGGCGTGTCCGGGAACGCAATCGGACGCATCATCGACGACGCAGGCGCGCCTCCCCTATTCGCGCTCGCGTGGAACGAATCGTCCCACGGCGGTCGCTCACCAGTAGTAGTAGTAGTAGTAGTAGTAGTAGTAGCATACGCATTGTCGTGTGATGATGGCGTTGATGATGTCGTCGCTAATGTTAACGATGGCGTCGACGTGGTATTTGCCGCCGCCGGACTACTCCCGTTACTAAAACCACCATTTTTCCGCGTCTGCCTCCTCCCTCTCAACTCCCCTTCCAAGCGCGCGCACTTCTTCTTCGTCTCTCTCAACGCGTGTTCCACGTCCTCTTGCGTCTTCCGTCTCTCCAACAAAGCCTCTTTCAACCTTCCAACGTCTTCTTCTAAACCCGTGACTTTCTCCTCCTTCTCCTTCGTTTCCGTCTCTTTCGAATCCAGTCGCCCGCGCAGCCTCTCCGCCTCCGCTTTCGCCTCGCCCTCGCTCGCTTTCGCCCGTCTCATCTCGCCTTCACATTCAACTCTCTCGAGTTCCATCGACGCCATCGCTCTTTGCGTCTCTTCCGCGTTCGTTTCGAATTTTTGTTTCAGTTCATCCACTTTTGTGCGCACGGTACGCGTTTCGGATTCCTTTTCCGCGCGCCAGGTATTTTCCTGATTTCGAGCCGTTTCCAACGCGTCTTTGAGCCGTTCGAGTTGCTCTTTTTTCGATTCCAATTCTTTCGCCAAAAGTTCTTTCTCCGTCGTCTCTCTTTTCACGTCTCGTTCGCTTTCCTGGAGTTTTCGTTGAAGTTGCTCGAACGCGTTCGCGTGCGTTTGGAGTACCGCGACGGTCGCGCGATATTTCAGTTCTAACGACGACGACGACGACGTCTTCTTTTGTCCGTTGTTCTTCGTCGTTTCCTCCTTTTCCTCCTCGTTCGGGGTGTTGTTCGAATGCGTATTCGTCACTTCTCGCAAAAACGACTTCTTCTTCTTCGAAGACGACGGCGAGAAGTGCAACCCCAAATCATCTCGTCGTGCGAATCTCCTCCTTGAATTCGTCGTCGTCGTCATCCTTTTCCTCCTCCGCAACGCGACACCCGCAAACGACGAGACCAATTTTTGACGGAAATTTGAAAATTTGAGAGGAAAAGGACACGGTCTTCTATTAGGGTTGGACACCCTAAGCAATAGAAGCGGAACACGCAAGACCAAACTCTTTTCCCGCACATCATCAGAAAGCATTAGAGAGAAACGCATATATGCTTTCGGCTGAATTCCACGGTTTATGCCAGGAAACGTCGTCGGACCACCCGGGTCCTCGATGCGGGCACACGTTAACCGCGTTACAGTGGGACGGCGTGCACAGATTGGTCGCGTTTGGAGGCGCGACGGCGTTGGAAAATGCACATTCAAATGCGACGACGACAACGGACAAAAACGCGAACGCGAATGCGAATACGAACAGCAGCAGTTCTTCGGGGGTACGTTTAGCCGGAGCGACGAACGACGTGCACGTGTTCGACGTGAAGTCTGGGACGTGGCAAAAATTGCGCCCGAGCGGGGATCCTCCGAGTCCGAGAGCCGCGCACGCGTCCGCCAACGTCGGGGGCATGTTGGTCGTCCACGGAGGCATAGGTCCGAGCGGGTTGAGCGGACCGGATTTACACGTCCTCGATTTGGCGAATTATCACGCCGCGAATAACAACAACAAGAACGAGAACGAGAACGCGACAAATAGTTCCTCGTCGAAACCTGCGAAAGAGCTGAAGTGGCAGCGCGTGGTTGTGTCCGGGGAAGGACCGGTGCCGAGGTACGCGCACTCGCTGGCGTTTGTCGCCGGACGATATTTGGTGTGCTGTTGCGGCAACGACGGGTCGAAGTGTTTGGACGACGGGTGGGTTTTGGATACCGCGGCGAAACCGTACGCGTGGAAACGTTTAGAGGCGACTGGTGATGTGCCGAGTCCGAGGATGTACGCGAGCGCGTGCGCCAGGAGCGATGGTTTGTTGCTGCTCACGGGAGGGAGGAACGCGAAAGGCGAAGCGGTGGCGGACGCGAGGGGATTGGCGAGACACAGAGACGGGACGTGGGAGTGGGCAGCCGCGCCTGGGCAAGCACCTTGCGCGAGGTATCAACACGCGAGCGCGTTCGTAGAGGCGAGGTTACACGTGATTGGTGGGACGAATGGGGGTGGGACAACCGTGCCCGAGGATTGCGCGGTGGCGGCGTTGGATACGAGCGCGAGCGGAAGAGCCGGGTGGCGGAAGATTACGAACGGTGGTGGGGAAGAATTCGACGCTTTGAAAGATGCGAAGAGATGCAGACACGCGACGGCCGCGGTTGGTCCGCTATTAATTACCTACGGTGGGTTGCGTGGCGGCGAATTGTTAGGCGACGTCATCATCGCGGAGGAACCGCCGGAGCTTTCTGGAAAGAGCCGAGAAAGCGACGCGGACTCCATCGGTGGCATTAGCAGTCCAGGTAGCCCGGGAAGTTCGAATGGTAGCGGTACGAGTACTCGAGCGAGAGAGTTACGATTACACATCGACCACAGAAGTCCGAGTTGGGCGAGATGGCTCGCGGATGTTAAATTGAGCCGAGAAGTTGCCGGTCCGAATGCGAGCCCGTTCGCGGGGCTGAACAACAATCAACCGTCTCACCACATGATGAACGGTTCGGACGAAGAAGACGAGGAAGAATACATGCGAAATAGAGGTGGCGTCTTGCGCGTCGGTGGTCGAACGTTATCGAGCGAAGATTTGAGAGATTTGGCCGCGAAAGAGAACGCGAAAGATGTCGTCACCGCGTTTGGGTCTCCCGCGGAAGTCGCCGGAGGGTTTCGAAACCGAGTGAGTCGTGAGAGCGACAACGACGGCAACACGGACTCGCCGGGTTCCCCGGATCAAGTGATGAACGAAACCGCGCAGCTTCGATTAGCGACGAATGCAACCGCGGAAGCCGCAGCGGCTATGGAATTAGTTTCTCAAAGACGATTACAATCTCTCGCGGCGGATAGTTCGGACCAAGACTCGCCGACGGATTCGCGAGACTCCAAAGGAAGTCTTCGAACGCCGCAAAATAGACGCATGACGCCAGGATCGAATCCGCGATTGAGAGACTCGAGCGTTCGCTTGCACCACCGCGCGGTGGTAGTTGCAGCCATGGGGGATAGCGGTGGACCTTTTTCCAGTTCAGGTAACGGAGGATCGGGAGGATACAACAGTAGCTTTGGTAATAACAACGACGCGAGTGGCGGGATGGACTCTGCCGGCGGATCCAATTCCAAGCGATTGGGGAGCTTAGTAAGACAATTAAGCATAGACCAGTTTGAAAACGAAGCGAGACGGATAGGCACACCAGAGTTTGGCAACGGCGGCGGCACGAACTCGCCGGGCTACGCCAACGGCGGCACGCCGCAACGGTTCGCCCGGGAACAACGAGCCTCGAACTTAGGCCACGTGCCGGCGCACAAAACCGTCTTGTCTGCGTTGTTAAACCCAACCTCGTGGGAAGCGCCACCGAACAGGGCATTTTTCATGAACGCGGCGCAAATTGACGAGCTTTGCGACGCCGCCGAAGCGGTTTTCAAAAGCGAAAACACGGTGTTGCGCATCAACGCGCCGGTGAAAATTTTTGGAGATTTGCACGGTCAATTTTACGATCTCATGCGTTTATTTGCCGAATACGGAAGTCCGTCCACGGCGGGCGATATCGCTTACATCGATTACTTGTTCCTTGGCGATTACGTCGATCGAGGGGCGCACTCGTTAGAAACCATCGCGTTGTTGTTGGCGTTGAAAATCGAACACCCAGAAAACGTGCACTTGCTGAGAGGGAACCACGAAGAGGCGGATATCAACGCGTTGTTTGGTTTCCGCATCGAGTGCGTGGAACGGCTCGGTGAGCGCGTCGGCGAACACGCTTGGCGCAGATTCAACGCACTTTTCGAATGGCTCCCGTTAGCGGCGGTCATCGAAGACAAGGTGTGTTGCATGCACGGCGGCATCGGTCGTTCGATTGAAACCATCGAACAAATCGACCAGCTCGAACGCCCGTGTTCTATGGAATCCGGAGGATTAGAACTCATGGATTTGCTCTGGTCGGATCCGACTGAAAACGATTCCGTGGAAGGCTTGCGACCGAACGCGAGAGGTCCCGGCTTAGTGACGTTCGGCCCGGACCGCGTCAAACAGTTTTGCGAAAATAACGGTTTACAAATGATTGTTCGAGCGCACGAGTGCGTCATGGACGGCTTTGAACGCTTCGCGCAAGGCCAACTGTTGACGTTATTTTCCGCGACGAACTACTGCGGGACGGCAAATAACGCGGGTGCAATTTTAGTTTTAGGACGCGATTTAACGCTCTACCCGAAACTCATCCACCCGTTACCGCCGGAAGCGATGGATTCGGCTTCGCCCGGAGAATTCGACCACGCGTTGTGGATGCAAGAAATCAACCGCGAACGTCCGCCGACGCCGCCGAGGAAAAATAGCTTTTTTGGTAACTGATGAGAGATGTTGTTGCGATACATAACATTTTCTCTCATAAGCTTATTCTACTATACAACTACTGCTTTGCTACTACTAAACTCTACTACTAAACTCAAAAGTCTCTTTTTTACCGCCGCCTGGGCGCGGCAAACGGCGCCGCGTATTCTTCCTCTTCCCCGTACAGCGTCTTCGCCATCTCCCTGTATTCCAATTGCACTCGCTCTTGAATCTCTCTCTCCGTGTACGGCACGAAATCTATTCGTAACGTCTCCACGTGTTTATGTCCTAAATCCTCGAGACACGCCAAGGTCCCCATGCCGTCTGTTCCGTTCATGGTAAACACCATCACGTTCGCGCTTTCTCTCGTTTTGCAAGAGACAAGACTCTCCTTAAAGGCGAGATAGAATCCGTTTAAGTTCACCGATAAGTTTTGTTTCTGTTTCATGGTTTCGAACTGCATTTCGTCGATTTCGCAGTAGTATCGGAAAAACGGATTCGAAGGGATGGAGACATCGATCGCGAATGCTTTCTCGCTCGAGCAGTCGCCGGAAAACCTTCTCCTTCGCACTCGAAAATCCTCCGTCCAATCGCTTTCCGATTCCATCGAATCCATCATCCCGCGCGAGGTAAACGTAAACGTGGCGTGCACTCTTGACCCTAAATCGTGGATAACTTTTCTCACGCGACGACCCGAACCTTGGTGGTCGTCTTCTTCTTCCGCGACGCCTCGAAGTTCCAGCGGGGCGGAAAGTATCGCTGAATCATCATCCGTCTTCGTACACGTGTGCTTTCGAAACATGATTTTACTTAATTGTGCAGAAACTGTCGAAAAGAAAATCTCCAAAATTCTTCACTTCTAGAGGAGTGCGCTCAAAGAACAGAGCATCATGAGGCCATCGGCGGCCCGAACGTCGTCGTCGTCGCCCAATATTGTTCCTTTGTTAACGGACGACGATTCAGACGACGAGAACAAACGCTTAGACAGGGAGTTGCACAAAGATTTAGTCAACAGTTTAAGAGATACGGTGAGCGCTTTTATAGGGGGGAATTTCAATTGTACTCTCTGACGTGATGCGTAGTCTCGTCGCGCGTGAGCGCTTTGCTTTTCTCTGCGTTTTGCGTTTTTTATCACGCGCGGGCAGTAAACTGACCGATGATGTTTTTCTTTATCGATGCGTTTTAGGGAGTGTACGACTTTGCGAACGAGTTCGACATCTTGCCCCAGTCCTCCTCTCCCAACGACAACAACAACAAAGGAGGAGAAAGAGGACACGGAGGAGCGGATGTATCGTCACCTTTGAAAGGGATGGTGGTAGAGGGCAATCGGAGCAGCCAAGCGCATCAATATCACAGACGTGGTGGTAATGAAAGCGGTTTCAGTCCTCCGTCTTCGTCGATGATTGACCACGACGCGGGTGGAGGACACCGGCCGTTAACCGGTTTAGCTCGGGACGGGTCTCCCGCGACGGTGTTTGGCGGGAAGATGGGCACGAGTCCGCCGATGAGCGCGAGGCGGAACGCGAATAATCTCTCGTCGTTGTCGAAGGGGATGACGAATAATACTAATAGCGGTGGTAGAGGCGACGATCGTCGAGTGCGGCCACCGTTGTTTGCAACAAATACTGTAACAGCGAGTACCAACGACGCTTTGACGAAAGAAAATGACGCAATAATAGGAGCTAAACAACAAGTACAACAAAAAGACCCGTACGATGAGAAAGAAGCGAACGAGGCTCGAGACGCGAGCACGAAGTTATTAGTACAGATTGCGGAGTATTTAGAGAGCACGAAGACGGAGGAGGAAAGAGAGCTCGAGGAAAAGAGAAAGGAAGCAGCCTCTGGGAGGAAAAGAAAGACGCCGGTGAAAAAGAGCGGCGCTGCCGTGAAAAAAGAAGAAGAAGAAAACGACGTCGTTGGAAATAACGCGATGATGATGTCGACGCCGCCGCCATCGTTGTCGAGGAAAGGTTCCAACGCCGCGGCGACGACGACGCCAAACGTGAACGCGACGCCGCAACAAATCAAAGGTGGATTGAAATCTTTCGCCATGAAAGTGTGCGAAAAAGTGAAGGAAAGAGGCACGACCACGTACGATGAAGTTTCCGATGCGCTCGTGGCAGACGTGTTAGCCGAACGAGAAAAGGAAGGAATTCCTTTATCCATAGGTGGCGGATCGAACAGAAAGAAAGTAAATAAGAAGAAGGAAGATGAAGATGAAGAAGAAGAAGAAGAAGAAGAAGAAGAAGAAGGAAACGAGGACGAGGCGATGACGGAAGGCGATGGATTATCGTCGCCAATTAGGAGGAACAAAGTTGAAGTGAAAGTGAAGGTGAAAGACGAGGATGATACAAAAGAGGCAACGATAGAAGACGACGGAAAGAAGAAGAAGGCGAATAAAACGCCGCCATCAAAATCGGGAACGACAACCCCGCAGGGAACGAAAGAGAAGAAGAAATCGAAGCGCGCGAATGAAACCGTCGACGAGAAAAATATTCGACGGAGAGTGTACGACGCACTCAACGTGCTCATCGCCATCAACGTTGTTTCGAGAGATAAGAACGGAGAGAAGAAGAAGACAATCACCTGGAACGGGATCGGGGAAGAGTTTGGCGAGGCGTTCTTATACGGCGACCTCGCGGCGCCGCCGAGGGATAAAAACGAAAAACAAGACGATGCAAAACGAGAAAAGGATGTAATAATGAAGAAGAAGAAAGAAGAAGAAGAAGAAGAAGAAGAACAACAACAACAAATGATCATGAAAAAAGAAGAGCTGACGGTTGAAGAGCAAGAAGAGAATGAAACGGAAAACAGAGAAACGCGCGAGCGCATTCGAAAGAAAGCGCTGTATCTCGCGGAATTAACCGAACAATTCGATGCTCTGTTATCGTTAGTCCAACGAAACGAACGGAACGAGATTGAAGCGCAGAAGAAAGTGGCAACGCCGAAAAAAGAATCGTCGACAATGGCAGAGGGCGCGACGACGAAGAAAGGTGGTGCATCTGCGTCGGCGAAGAAAAAGAGCGCTAAAAAAGACAACGTGGAGACAACGACGACAGTCGCGGAAGACGACGACGTTCCATCCGTGCCAGACGGCATCCAGTTGCCATTCATTCTCGTGCAAACCGACCAAAAAGCAACGGTAGAGGTGGAAATTAGTGAAGACCAACGCGTGGTACACTTTGATTTCAACGAGTCGCCGTTTCAAGTCTACGACGGCAACTACGTTCTGAAGCACACCGAAGGCATACAAACGGAAATGGCCAAAATGAAGAAAGAACGCATGCAACGTCTAGGCGTGAAGAAATACGACGAGAGCATATTTCAATCTCCCGAGGAGGAAAAGGAAGAGGAAGAAGAAGAGGCGCCGCAAGCGACGACGCCGAAGAAAGCGAAGAGGACGAAGAAAACACCATCGTAACGAGAGGAGGGAAAATGTATTTGAACTGTCGCCATCTTGGATGCAAAAACGTGTACACAATATAAGAATAATGAAAGCATAGCTATACACACACACAAATGCGCGTTTTATAAACAACCTTGAAAATAAAATCACCACTAACTAAACAATTGACGACTACTCGCGCATACGCACGCTCATCACGCCGCCCGATCGATGATCTCCTGAATCTTCTTCGCGTCGTACACCTGAAACTTCGGGCTCTTCAAAACCGCAAAATCCACATTTTTTACGTTCACCTTCTCCTCCATGACCGCTTTCAACGTGCTCATCGCCATCGTCTCCGCCTCCTCCAGCGTCAAATCCTCCCTATACTCCTCGTTCAAACTCGTCTGCGCGCCTTCGCTCCCGCTCCCGATGGATTTCGCCCGACACTTCGTCTTCGTTCCGCTCGGATCCACGTGGTACAACGTGTACCCGCCAACGTCGTTTCCTTTATCTTCCTCGTCGAACCCGGCGACTAACAAAGCCACCCCAAACGGTCGACTCATGCTCTTCTCGCCTTCCCCTCCAAAGGACATCGCCAATCGGCACAGCGTCTGGCACAAACTCTCCACCGGCATGGGTTCGTTAAACGTGAAATAATGGTTCTGACTTTCCACTCGTCCGTGTTCCACCATCGTCTTCGCGTCCGCGGTTAACCCGCTCACCGCGCACGCGCAGTGCGAATCAATCTCCATGATTTTGTCCATCGAAGAAGGTTCCATTAAAGGTGAGGTGATTCGTTTCTCCACCGCCAAGACGATCCCGTGTTTCGTCGATATCGCGAGCGCAGTCGAGCCGAGTTTAATCGCCTCGATGGCGTATTCCACTTGGAACAAACGGCCCTCCGGGGAGAACGTGTTCACGCCTCGATCGTATTCCGATCGCGTTTGGAACATTTTCTTGTTCTTCTTTCTGCGAATATATTTCCTCCTCCTCCTCTTAAAAGGCTCGTTTTCTTTGGGTCGGTGTCGCGAAAAGTTCGCTCGATAAAAGTCTGACGACTCAGATCTGGTTTCCAATCGGGGAAGAAATCGAAGTCGATGTGTCCTCACTTTTATCATCCTCAGACAGACCGACGACGACGATTCAGAAGACGTTAAAAAATGGGAGGAGGCAGTCCGACGCCGGGAGGATCGTTCGACACGTCGCAAGTGTGGACCTCGTACGGCGGGTGGTTCGCGGACCCGAAACACTGGCGAAGAAACACCGCGATTGGATTTGGCATCGTGTTCGTCGCCTCGGCGTTCGTGTTTAACCAATCGAGGAAGATGGAGAAAAGGCCGCAGTTTCCGCACCACGGGATTCCCAGCCAGATGTGGGCGCCAGAAGGGACGTTTGTTAAGAAGGAGTGATGGCGATGAGATGATTTCGACGAGAGAAAGCGCGACAGGTGTATTTATAGTTTAGAGAGAGAGAGAGAGAGAGATCACATGCATCACCAAACCACCCGTGGGGATGATGAAAGAGTAGAGAGAGAGAGAGAGAAAGAGAAAGGTTTTGGGACCGCGAGAGCTTTGCGACGACGACGCGAAAGAGAGTCGAGAGAGAGTATAGTCGGTTGTATTACGCGATGAATGAGTAAGAATAAGAATATGTACACAGGAGTGCGTTTAATGTTTTTCACATCGTTTACGATGATAAAGCGCGAGCGAGCGTATAGAACCGCTTAATCTCTTTTCTTCTTATTCGTTGAGCGCGGCGACGACCATGTTGTTTACGCCGCAGTTACCTTTATCTTTGCATATGCGATAGTAGCCTTCCTCGCCCCAGCCCATGCCCCAGGAGTTTTTGATGACCCAATACGGTTCTTTGTGTAAACGCGCAGGGGCGAAACCTTCTTCGCCGTAGCCGACGATCAACACGCCGTGGTCGAGCGCGTCTTTGTTACAGAGCCACGGACACGCGACGCCGCCGACGTAGGATTGCATCCACGCGGCGTTAATGCCGATGGAGAGTGGGCCGTATTTTACTAAAGCGTGCGCCATGTGCGTTTCGTTTTTACCGACGAAGGTATAGTTGGATATCGTCGCGCCGAGTTTGCCTTCCTTCGCGCGGCACGTATCTTCCTTGTAAGCTTTGTACGGATACGATTTTTCCGTGTCTAATCCGCCGTGCTCGACGATGTATTCCATCGCGTTGGACGGCAAACCACCGTTACAGCCACTATCACACGCGTTCGGTATATCTGGGGCGCACCCAACGTCGCAATCTAACAGCTGTTGCTCCGATAAGGAGACCAGTTTACCGGTTTTGATAAAATTGGCGCCTTCGATCGCTCCGGTGGTTGAAAACGTCCAGCACGAGCCGCACTGACCTTGGTCCTTCACCGGCGTCACCGCGCCTCTCGCTCTCCAATCGTAATATTGCGGTAACTTTTCCAAATCCTCCTCCGATGGCGCTTCCATCTGGTGTTTTCTAAACGCATCTTTTGAAGCAGAAGAAGACGTAGAAGTCGAGAGCAACCCCAAATACTGCTCTCGAAACTCCTCCTCGCTCAAATCGAAAAACTTTGTCACGCCGTGTTTCGCCGAACCGCCGCCTTTGCGATCGTCAATCTCGCGCTCTATCGCTCTTTTCCAATTCTCTTGGAAAATCTCCATGCGTTTCTCGTACTCTTCTTCCGTTTTCCTTTCGTATTCTTTCTTCTTCTCCGGAAATTGCACGGATACGAAGTGACGAAACTTTTCTCGCAACTCCGCTCGCGATTCGATCGCTTTCAAGGACGACGATACTAACGAGGACAACGACGTAAACGACGACGACGACGAATGCCTTCTCGTCTCCTTTTCCTTTTCCTCCTCCTCCAAATCGGTTTCTTTTTTATTCAATTTTCCTCCAAGGCTTTTGAGGACAAACTCTTTCGCTCTCGTCAGGAGGAGAGAAGAAGCACGTAATTGTTGTTGTTGTTGTTGTTGTTGTTGTTGTTGTTGCTGCTGCTGCTGCTGCTGCTGCCCCTCCTCCGAGGCAGTCGTCTGAATCGTCGTTTCCAAAGAAGAACCACCTCCAAAAGAAGCTCTTCTGTGCTCAAACTCTCGTCCGTCCACGAACACTCCCAACGAGACGAAGACAGTTACCACGACGACGTAAAAGATAATAACGGAAGAGAAAGATGACGATGCGCTTTTCATTCTTCTCGTCCTCCTCGTTTTAGAAGACTCCTCCTCGGCCACGACCGCGCGAAACATTTTGAGTCTCAGCAGTACTCACTGTTACGCGCTCTCTCCTCTGCGCGTTTATTTAATACCGCGTTTAAAGAGTGAGACTCTATAAATCAGAGAGAGAAAAGACAACTTTGAGATGTGACGTGCGAGTGGACCAAGAAGAATATTTTTACGAGCAGCAGCACAAAAAAAAACAGTCAATTAAACACAAAAAATGCACCCCTCTGGCACTTTTTTTTTTTGAATCCGCACTTTTTTCTTTCTTCCGCCCCCGTCGGATGTCCTCAGATATTTACCCTCTCTCGAGATTCATTCCGCACTTGAATAAAGTTACCTTTCTTCTTTAAACCTTCTACTCCTCTTCTTCGGTCCGAAAAGAAAGAGAGTGAGAAGAGAAAAGCTTTATCATAAAGGCGGAGGAACGGCAGAGAGAAGAGAGACGTCGTAATACGCTCTTTATTTATTCTCGTTCTTCTGTATTTTTATATATCTATTCTGTGTGTAATTTGTTTTTCATCGCGTCGTCGTTCAAACGGATTTGAAGGAATTTGAAGGAATTTTTGTTACATCAATTCTCTCGTGTGTGCGTGTGCGTGTGCGCGGCATCTTTGGATGTATACGTCGTTTGAAGAACAAAAACACTCCTCCTCTTTCTCACCACCGTTGGCGAAAAGAACACCACCACCACGCGCAAAAACGAGGAGGAGGAGGATGACGACGACGATTTTGCTGCGAAGGACCAAAAAAGACTGGATTTTGAACCATGTTTTGTTCGCGTTGCTGTGCGCGATGTTGTTGATGGCTTCTTCGCCGCCGGGAGGAGAACAACGAAATCAATTTCATTGCGACGAGCGGTACCGAGCAGCGGGGATGATGGAAGGAGGAGGAGCGATCTCGTCGAGGACGAGTTTCGGATCCTTCTTATTCGCGGACGCGGCTTCGGCGTGCGTGTGCAAAGCCGGGACCTGCAATTGGGACGACTTGGTGCCGGAAAACGCGGCGGCTGGGGATACGTGCGATATCGAACCGGTGGACGGAGTGATTACGGCGAATATCTTGTGCGAAGATTCAGAAACGAACGCGAATAGCGTGCAGCCGACGGAAATCTTCTTGACGAGCCGAAATTTCGACAGGTTCTCTGGAGATATTATTTTATACAAGTGTTCGACGCTGACGACTTTCGAAATGTCGGACGGTTCGCCGTATAACCTTACGGGAAAGATTGAGATAACTCAAAACGATGCTCTCGAAAGCGTTTATATATATCAATTGGAAGAAATCATCGGGCTTTTTGATCTGTCCGCGAATCCGGTTCTGGAGCGAGTCTATTTGCAGAGTCTTTTGGGGGTGAGCCAGTTTATCAAAATTGTTGATAATGGCGGAAGTAGCCCAAACGGTGGTATAGAGTATTGCGAATTCAACGAACTCGGTAGAGTTGGCGAAAACGGTCCGGAGACTTTTTATTTCGACTCCATTTCTGATGCGTACGTTACTTCAAATAACAACGCGTGGAGTCTCGCGAACACTTCCTACGCGTACACGTCCGGTGCCGCTGAGGTTGCGATCGAAATCAAGGGGAATACATTTCGCGGAGATTATTATGTCGGATTGTATTTCTCTTCTCTAACAAACGTCAGGGGTGACTTGAAATTCGTAAATAATGTGAATTTGCATATGATTAGCTTGCAATCGTTGCGAGCGGTATGGGGACAAATGCTTATCGAGGGCAACACTCGATGGGGTAACTCAGAAGAGTATACGTACATACACAGTTTCTGTAAATATGAAACCGAATCCGATCTTGGCGATACCTCGGGCGTAAAATCGGTTTTGATCGACGCGTATGTTCCCACCCCCTATTATTACACGGATTGGAGCATGGGTAATAACGGCGTAACAACAGACATGATTGATTATATTGAATTTACGTGGACGCCTATTAATCAAGTGGTCGCTTCGTACCAAACTACTTCGACAGTCTTGGGAACTCATGGAGGGGGTTGCTCTGCTACCAATGCATTTGACACTCTATGTACTTCACACGCGAGCTGCGGATACTCTCACGTGATGGAACAAGAGATGTTTTGTGGGTCGAAACTTGACTCGTACGAGTCAGGTTCTTACTCTTACGAATGTTCTCCGTGCATCCAATGCGTTCGGAATCAAGATTTATTTTCGCAAGTCGAAGATGTGTCGAATCCGAACATGTGGTACTATGCCATCGACGGTTCGTGTCCAGGGAAGTGCGTGTACGTGCCGCCATCGCCGCCGCCAGCGGAAAGCCCTCCTCCGTATAATTCTATCACGGATAATACTTTTAGTTCCGCCATTACTTCGTGCTTGGAGATTGATCCGGTGTATGGAAATTGCGAAGAAAGTGAATACGGGCCAATCTCATACTGGGACGTCAGCGCCGTGACAACTATGACGTCCGCGTTTTCTGAGAAATCTTCATTTAATGGAGACTTGAAGAATTGGGATACCTCGTCCGTGACAGACATGACGAGTATGTTTTATAATGCTTTCGCTTTCAGGGGCACTTTGATATATACTTGGAACGTATCTAACGTTGAAAGTATGGCGGATATGTTCAACGGCGCCGTTTTGTTCAATGGGCGCCTCAAGGAGTGGGATGTGTCGAGCGTAACGACTATGGAGGGCATGTTCGGCAACTGCAATTCTTTCGACGGGGATTTGACTGGGTGGTCAACGGGGAACGTGGTAAAAATGAATGGTATGTTTTACAACACGGCATCGTTTGGAAGCTATTTCGAGTCGCTTCGTTTCGAAACGGATCCGGATATCGTGTGGGACACGTCGAGTGTGAATGACATGTCAAGCATGTTCGAATCTGCCAGGAGCCTAACCAGTGTCCCATTTTATTGGGATGTGTCCAGCGTCACGTCGATGAATCGCATGTTTCAAGGGGCGGACAATTATAGGCCCGAAGCTTTTTCAGACTGGAATACTGCGAACGTGAAGGATTTTTCGTTCACATTCGCGATGTTGGATCCGTACTCTAGTGAATGGTGGGGTATCGGAGGTCACCAGCAAGGGTCTGAACGATATATAAATGTACACAATTGGGACACATCTTCCGCGACGACAATGGAGGGAATGTTTGCGAACGATCCTTTCTTGTATATAAACTCGCGAGAATTTGAGAATTGGGACGTATCGAATGTTCAAAATATGGATTCCATGTTTGCTGGGTGCTCAAACTTTAATGGAACAAATTCGGGCATGGAAGTCTGGAATACGTCTCAGGTGACGAGCATGAACGCCATGTTTGGAAACGCGGTGAATTTTGCCGGAAACCTAGCATCCTGGGACGTTTCGCGAGTTACATCGATGATAGGTATGTTTAATAACGCGACGACGTACAACGAAGATATCACCGGCTGGGACGTCTCTTCCGTGAGCATGATGTCGTTCATGTTTGAAGATGCGATTTCGTTTGAACACAACATTGGCAGATATTGGGATTTTACTTCCCTTTACAATTTTGACAACAACATTTACTCAGAATTCATAGAACCGACTTATTTTATGTTTTCTGGAGCGACGTTGTTTAACATGATGTTCACGTGTGAAAGTGGCGTCGCGAATCTTAACTTCGATTATGGTGACGGGACGTTACTTGAAATGGAAGTTACTTACCTGGACCTCCCGTCGTGTAAGTATACCGCAGCCTACTCGCCTCCAATGCCGCCAGCGCCGCCACCACCGCCATCGCCGCCGCCGTCGCCAGCGCCGCCACCGCCGCCGTTTCCACCACCGGCTTCACCGTCGCCACCGCCACCACCGAGTCCACCACCGGCTTTACCGTCGCCGCCACCGGCGCCGCCACCGAGCCCACCACCGTCTCCACCACCATCGCCGCCACCGTTGCCACCAGCGCCACCGCCACCACCGAGTCCACCACCAGCGCCACCGCCGTCGCCACCGCCGTCGCCACCGCCGTCGCCGCCGCCCTCGCCGCCGCCCTCGCCGCCACCGAGCCCACCGCCTTTGCCACCGCCGTCGCCGCCGTCGCCGCCACCGCCACCGTCGCCACCACCGAGCCCACCACCGAGCCCACCACCAGCTGCGGCTGCGGTAGAAGCAACGATGGAGCTTACGGGTTACTCCGTAGCTGACTTTCAAGAAGAGCAAAAGGCAATGTTTATCAACGCGATGGCGTCTGTTTTAAACGTCTCACCCGGAGCTATTACAATCATATCCGTTTCGGAGGTTTCCGCGGGATTGGCAAAAAGAAAAAGCAGAAGAAGGAATACTTTGCAAACATCCAGTGGCGTGGCCGTGGATTTTAAAGTTGAGTTGACGACTTTCACCGAAACCGATACCGTCAAGGAAGCGTTGGTCACCACGGATACCACGAAAATCGACGATATCAAAACTAAGCTTACCAATGAGGGTTTGACGAACGTGGAGGACGTTGTGCCCCCAACGGAGACAACCTTCTTAGCTTTGGCACCACCACCATCGCCACCACCACCACCGTCACCACCACCATCGCCGTCACCGCCGCCATCGCCGTCACCGCCGCCATTGCCGCCGCCGCCGTCGCCGCCGCCGGCGCCGTCGCCGCCGCCTTTGTGCGGAAACGGCGTCATAGACGCGGGCGAAGAATGCGATGATTTTCAGAATATTCGAGACGGTGACATCGGTTGTTCAACGACGTGTGCCATCGAAAGCGGTTTTCTGTGCGAATATAACGAAACGCTCGGATCGGTTTGTTCGTGTGCGAACGCGGTTGGCACGTGGGCCTCGGTCGATACGATGTGCGTTGATATCACAATTTGCCCTTTTCCAGAACGTTGTCCTGGGTTTGGATCGTCGTGTACAGTTGGTGCGAATGGTACCGCTTGTTATACCTGCTCGGAAGGGTATTATCGCAAGGGCGATGCGTGTGCAGAGTGTGGGGATAACTACGCCATGTACGGCGTTGGCGCGTTGGGTATTATCGGTTTAGTACTCGTCGGTGTAGGGGCCGCTGACACCTTGGACTCGGTCTCAACTTCAGCTCTGAGATCAGTGTTCAACACGATACAATATTTATCTGTGAGTTTGAATTTGAGCTTCAAGTGGCCTGGACCGGTTCTAGACGTCGCCGATTGGTTCGCTTCCTTTAATTTTGGTATACAAATTTTCGCTCCAGAATGCATCACCGGTTTCGATTGGACGAAAGTATTTTGGGGAGGCGTCGTGGGCGCTCCTTGCATGATATTTGGAACCATATTTTTCGCCTTAAATATGGCCAAATTGCAGTACAAGCTCATGGTTCGATCGATTCGCCACGACAAAGAGCTAGGATATTACTTCAAAGGAAGTTTTGGTGGTATGATTGGACACAAAAAAACCTGCATCAGTTGGAACGGGGACAAGGTATTGTACGCGCTGCACAAGAAGTACAAAGTACTCGCTTCTTTTCGAAAGTTCTTCGGTCTTTGTATGACAGTCATATATTTACCGGTGATTAATTTGTGTTTGCAATCTTTTGACTGTTACGATGTCGGAAGCACTAGAGTATTATCGGCGGACGCGAAAGTTGACTGCGACTCCGAGACGCACTTATTCGTCCAATCTGTTGCCGGTGTTGTTGGTTGCGCCGTGGGAATAGGGATACCTTTATTCGTGTTGCTTCGCGTCAGGCACATCCGCGTGCGCAATAAATTGGACGATAATCGCGTTCTCGACGCCGCTGGCGCTTGGTATGAGGTATTTCGTCGCCCTACTACGGATGCTCTCGAAATTGTCAATCGAAAGGTGACGAAAACTACGAGAAAGAAGAAATACGGATACTTCGATGCAGCTTTGGCTCGACTCACCGGCCAACGGATGAAGAAAGAGACGGTCTATGGTGGTGGAGCCGCAGACGGAGAAGAAGACGAAAACGAGATTGTACGAGCAAAAGATTCTGATGGAAATGCGATTGAAAATACGTTCGACCCAAAATTATTTCGCTCCAAGTCGCGCGCGACAGTCTCCACGGATATCGATAAGGCAAAGACGTCGGAAATGGAAATTAAACCACAACTTGAAAAGATTCGAACCATGGCAAAATCCTTCGAGCGACAGAACTTCTCAGACGGACCGCAAGCTGAAAATGAAGTATACACTCTCGCGTCGCTTTTTGCCGTTCACTACATGACCATTGAACTCGCGAATAAATTGATCGTCGTGGTGCTCGCGCAGCAAGCTGGAGGTGGTGAAATCTCCGGGGGGCTGATGCTGCCCGTCTACGCCGCAAATGCGTACTTGGTTTACTTTATTCAGCCGTGGAGAAGGATCACGGTGTCATTCGGACCGATTCGGGTTCGAAACGTGATGAATAGAGCGGACGTGATGAACTTTTGCGGACAAGCTCTTGTGATCATCATCGCCTTTGCATTGGATGGTTCGCAAGCCGAAACGGGGGTCATTTTGGTCTTGTTTTTAGTCGGCGTTTTAACCGTATTTCGTTGCTTTGTTTTATTCTCCATGATATTCGAGAAAGTGAAACAAAAACTTAAGAAAACCGAGGCTTCCTTTAACGAGGATCCGGTCGGAGCAAGAAAAGCTGCAGCGGATCGATTCTACGCGATTGCAACCTCTGCGCAGCTCGCTGAAGTTGGTCTTTTCGTATACAAATTTGAAACGGATGTGAATCGACGGCGTGCAGTCGGCCGACTCGAAGAATGCAGAGACTACCTCCTTCATCGCGCGGAAAGGTGCAAAGAAAAGCACGCGAATAATAAAAATGCGCTCATGATGATGACAAAGTCTGTTTCAGAAAGAATCGAATTGTTGCAGCCTCCGCCACCTCCAAAAGAAGATATGGAGAAATTGTTGAGCGAAGCGGAGCAACCTGCGATACATGCCGGAGATTTAATCGAAAAGAACGCGCAGAGAGAGTTTCTCGTCCCGCCGACGAGGACTTTACACGAAGCCATAGTATTGTTCACAAAATCGACGAGGAGATGTGAAAATTTGGCCCGCGTGTACGCCGATTGCGAGCTAATCAACGAATTGTATTCAGTTTCTTGCGATATTAAACGATTTTCCTACGATGCCGCCCAACTCTCTTTGAAGTTTGGGTTTGTCGAGGCTTTGAAGTATGAACAACGCGTGGTGGAAATTACGAATAAAGAAGCCGTCGTCTCTATGCGTCGCGAAAGCTTTGAGGGTTTTCTCAGCGCTCTGCAAAATGTAGAAAATTTGTCGCAAGCGCACGACAATGATCTCATGGAAATCATCGAACTCGTCGAGCACGACGTGTCTGTGACAGACAGAGTGCTCGCCGATGCCTGCATCGAAAGTTTAACGAGAAATTTCGTGAACTCGAAAGTGAAAGCGTCGAAAAATCTGAAAGACAACTGGATCTCGTGGGTACCCTATTTGGAGCGCGCACAATTTTCAAAAGCTGTACACGATACGCTCCAAAAAGAGAAGCAACTCGCTGCAGCTTTAAAACAAAACGATAAGTTTGGTGCAAACCGCATCGAGCAAACGCTCGACGTCGAGCTCAACGCGTACGTCGCAGACTTGGAGGCAAAGATCGTGAGCTTGTCAGACTTTGAATGTTCCGACGTGTGCAATCAAGTAAAGAACGTAGCGATCAAAGTGTACACGGAGAAAATAGCTTCCGCTCGAGATTCCAGAAATGGTATTCGAGCTCAAGCTAAACCTGGATGGACGGACGCCATCGGCGATTTCTTTTCAGCTTTCGGAGGAAACCAAGAAGCAAAGAAAAGAGAAGAGTACGTCCCCGAATCTTCGAGAGAATGAAAAAAAAAGAGGACAACCCAAACAAGCGTGTTATTGTTAAATTTTTTGTAGTATTTTATAAATCGAAATCAATCCCAAATCTTAACCTTCCCGTCCCAAGATCCTGTGCAAACCCTGGATGCTAACAGCGGATGCCAGTCTAAAGTGATGCAAACCTTATCGTGAGCTTTAAATGTTTTCACTTTTCGCCCTGTCTTGAAGTCCCAAAAGAATAGGCGTCCGTCGCCGTCCCCACTCGCCATGTATTTACCATTGTCCGGAGAAAAAGCAATTTCACACGCGAATCCGGCGTTTTGATGCCCCATGAACGACTTGTTCCTTTTTTCTCGGAACCGATCTTTTGTGCTATAAATTTTGATCGAGTTATCTAAAGATTGGCAGGCTAAATAATCGCCGTCCGGGTGCATTTTAGTCGATGGCATCGAGTGCATCAAAGGATCTGCGACGTATTTCATCGTCACCGGAATGCCAAACTCCCAAGCTCTGAGCGTCTTGTCGTCCGAAGTCGACGCGAAGCGTTTCCCTCCGTCGCAAAAAGCAATCGAGTTCACTCCACCCAAGTGCTGATCGTATTCTTGAACGACATCCCCGGATTGCATGTCGTATTGCACTATTTTTTTATCGCTCTGACCGACGAGTAAAATGTTGGACTTTTGCGGATGGAAAGCTAAACACAGAGGCGTTTTCCCGGAGGAGACCGTGCGCACTACCGCTCCGGTTTCCGTATCCCAGAGATGTATCCTTTGATCCCAACCGCACGTGGCAAACCTCGATCCATCGTTCGGAGTAAAGCACCCCGATTTAATTGCTTTCGCGTGACCACTGTACGATCTGAGAAGCTTAAACTTATTCTTTTCATCGCCAGAGTCCCATATTTTCGCGACGCCTTCCATCCCGCACGTGAGCAAAACGTGACCCGAATTCGGGAAAAATTCGAGATGAGAAACGCCTTTACCGTGTGCAATCCATTGTTTCGTCGTTTTCTCGGGCGCGTAACATCTATCGCTTCGAGCTTTTAACGTTTTTGGTTTCGCCAACCACGAAGATCCGTCGTATTTGAATTCTTCTTCTCCGTGGAACTTGGTCTTGGCCGCTTGCTGTCTTCTTTTCAACTCAACTTCGTCCACTTCTTCGTCGTCCCCCTCTTTATTTTTATTCTTTCCAGCGGAAGCGGCTACCACGTCATCGTCGTCTCTTCCCGCGTCCCCTAATTTACCTCTCGCTTTTCGTTTCGCGTCGTTGCGTTTCGCGTGCCATTCCAAGTATTCTTTCTGTTCTCGAGAAAGTTCGGATTTTTTCATCACGTCTAGTTTTGCCCCTGGACTTTTAGCCCACGCGCCGTTCGCATTCCCAGTCCCATCGTCCTCGTTACCATCGCCGCCAATAACGTTGAAAGAGGCTGCCGCTTCCATCAACGTTTCGTTTCGTTTTTCTCGGCGTTCTTTTTTCGTCATGTCGTACACCGTCTTCGCGTTCCAGTTAGTATTCGTATTCGTATTCGTCGTCGTCGTCGTCGCAGTTTTCCCGCTCAGCTTTCGACCTTCTCCTCTCGCAATCTGCTGTTCTCGTTGCAGTTGCTGCTGCGCTTGCATTTGCGTGTTATACTGCGCGTCAAACGCGAACGAATCCACGTTCAATGTCTGCACGAAACCCATGTGATGGTTCCTCGCTCTCCTCTCGTCCCGTCGCTTCAAGTTTGGATGCTCCGGACCTTCCACTTTCGCGCTCATCTGCTCGTACGTTAAATTCGTCGTCAAAACCTGCGCGTTCGGTTGTAAGAATTCCTCCTCGTTCGCGTTTTTGGCGACCGCTGATTTCGGAACGACTTTTACCACAGACCTCGAAGCGGACGAAGAAAGCGCTTTGCCTCCTCTTTTCGCCGCCGCTTCAAAATCATCAATCCCGAGAGACGACGACTTTCGCGCGTCTTCTTTCGTCAACGCCAAGTTCGCCACGTTCACGTTCGGCGCCGGATCGATGTTAACAACACGAACACTACTTTTCCTCTCACTAAAGCCCGCTTCTTCTCCTCTTCCCTCTTTCAAATCCTCCTCCTCCTCCGATGAAGAAGAACTCGCGTAATTCGCCGCCGGTAAAAAAGCTTCCATTTCTTCTACTCTCTCTAGTATTCTTTCCTTTTCTCTCTCTCTCTCCTCGTCGTCCTTTTAAAAGCGTTTATTTTGCAACAACAACAATAAAATCAACACAACAAAGCGCGAGTGTGTTATATCTCTCGCGCGCTCTCACTTCTCTCTCTGTTCTTTGTGCCGCGATGTGTGTGAGAGTAAACGCAGTATAAGAAGAATTTTTTTTGTTTAGGGTTTTATGTGAATTAGGGTTTAAGAGCACACCTCCATTGGAGAAAAAAAAACCGAAAGGCTGCACAAAAAGGGATCTGAGCGTTGTGTGCGTTGTTGTTGGTGTCTCTCTCGTGAATACCATCGCGAGCATAAAAAAAAGCGAATTCGATGATGTCCTCGATGAGTAGAAGCGCTGCTTTTGTATCTGCTTTTGTGGGTTCTTCTTCTTCTTCTTCCTTTGATTCTTCTTCGAAGAAGGAGAGGTGGATAATGCGATCATCGTCCTCGAGGCGGCTGCAAAACCCAACCGGAAGGAGGATTTTCATCATCAAAAGAAGAGCATCGTCGTCGTCGTCGTCGAAAAGAAACA